>Ga0213833_1000081_pt1 | contig 232489 bp, 206 predicted proteins | sample SWATP21_FD_160575 | JGI IMG/M metagenome (GOLD analysis project Ga0213833, IMG submission 160575) | Coastal seawater microbial communities from Marineland, Florida, United States - SWA TP2 #1 | ecosystem: Environmental > Aquatic > Marine > Coastal | place: USA: Florida | collected 2016-08-14
GCCTCATCTGCAGCGCCCACAACCTCCTCAAACTCCGAACCGCCACCCTCGCCTAAGAGCCGGGGCCACCCGGCCCCATCCCCACACCGCCGCACCCACCGGCCGCCACTATTCATGCGACAGCCTCAACGCCCCGAGGTTGTCGATGTCTGTTTTGCCGCCGAGTGCCCAGTCTTCGCGGTGGTCGATGTCGCATTCGGTGGCGGGCCTGCGGCATCCGGGGAACCGGCACCGGATATCCCGCGCCACCAGATACCGCTTCTGCGCCGGTGTCGCGAAGCGTCGATCGACGGCGAGCACCGTTCCGGTGATGGGGTCGAGGAAGACCCGGTCGAAACCGGGGGCGTTGCCGGCGAGGATTTTCGCCGTTTCCGGATCCACCGCGCACTTCCCGTTCAGCTGCGCCCCACCCAGGGTGGTTCCCGCGAGCGTGGTCGCGGGGACGGTGACCTGCACGTGCCCACGGATCGCACCCAACCCGCCCTCAACCCCGGTCGGGTCGACGGAGGGGGAGGCGGTGAGCATCATGTCCAGCAGCAGGTCGGTGCGGATCTGATCCAGCGTGCGCTCATCGAACCACACACCCGGCTCCACCTCGACACCACCCGCCCCCACATCGGTACCGCCTGCCTCTGATGCCGCACCGTCGCCGATGGCGTTCTCGCCGGTGGCGTTGTCGGTGGCGTTCTCCTTCGCGTCGCGGCGTGCGGCACGGTCCGCGGCTTTGATCGTCTTCCCTTGCCGGGTGAGCCGGTCGTAGACCCCGTGGACCTCCACGGACGGTCCGATCGTGCCGAGCATCGACATCCCATCCCGCAGGTCCTCCACCCAGATGCGTCGATCGAGCACGGCGTCATCGTGACGTTCCTGCATGCTCTTCGGGTTGAGGTTCTCCGCGACCTGCTCCGCATACGACCGCACCCTCGCCGCAGACGTCGTCTCCGCATACCCCAGCACATCCCGCTCGTAGCTCTCTCGAGCCCCCGCGTCGGCAAGCTCCGCACCGGTGTCGACGATCACCTTCACGTGTGCCCGGGACACCCGGCCCGCCCGCCACGACTCCCACGCCGCGGGGAACTGGGTCACGGTGCGGTGCGCTTCGAACAGGCGGGTCTGCATCGTGCGGTCACTGACCCGCTTCGCCACCGCAAGCTCCGCCGCCATCGCCCGCAGCGGCATCTCCCGCTCCCGCGTCGACGCATCCCGCAACCGTGCCGTCTGCTGCTGGGCGAGGTCATACGCCTCGGCATACAACCGCTCACGCTCCGCCTGAATCCGCGCCTCCGCCGCATCGAACGCCGCGATCTCCGCAACCAGCTCACGCGTGCGAACCCGGTCCGCCCCACCCTGCTGGTCGATCGCCATCACAACCCCCGCTCGATCTCCGACTACTTCGAGCGTAGAACCAGCCTCAGACATTGATGCGACGCAGCGTGAGACATGGGGACAAATAATTCATACACAAATGCGATTTGGTGAGGACGCGCCATTTGCATCGGCACTGCAGCCAGCGGCGAGTGTCAATGTGACGACGGCATCAGTACGACGAACTGCGTCACCGGCCGTTAGACCACAAGCATGAGGATCGAGAAGACCGCGATGACGCTGGCGGCGAGGAGAAGCCATCCTTTCCACGTGGACCCCCATCGGGCCGCTCCGCCGGCTGATCGAGGCCGAGTTGTGCACGGAGGCGGAATGCTTCCCGTTCGAGTCGCTCTCGTTCTTCGTGTCTGCGCAAACGCCCCGCGATTTTTCACCGCGGAGTCACAGGCTGCTCTGCAGTCACATACTGCGGATCCTCCGCGCCGTGACCCGCAAGTTGTGACTGCAGAGTGGAAATCGAGACGCGGGATCCGACCCGACGGGAGGTGCGAAGCGGAGCGGTAGGTCGACCGCGAGACCTCCACCGCGAGTCAACGGATGAATCCTGCTTGGACTCGCCCACCGGCGCGGTCGAATTCCTCCTCGGCTCGGTCTGCGAACGCACGGAGGTCGCCGTCGACAAGCGGGCGGGCCAGGGCGTCCGCGCGCGCCTCACTCAGTCCGAGAAGACGACGCGGCAGATATTTGCCCGCGCCGATCCAGCGACGCTCTGACAGCAGCATGAGTTCGGCAATCCGCTCAAAAAGTGCGAACGCCACGACCCGTTGCTCCAACGGATCCGTCGCATCTCTGAGGTCGTCGATCAGATCGGTGATGGCGTATCGGCGCAGTTCCATAGTTCGACGCGGAGGATGGAGCTGGCGGCGCGGCTGTTTCATGTGTTTGCTCTCGGGGTCGCCAGTCTCGCTATCCCGACTCTGTTTCTCGTGGAGCACGCGAACAACCTGAGTGGTGGGGAGTGCGTCGCCGACATCGCTCCCGGTGTCCTGATGGTGTTCTGCGCTGCTCTCCTCGCCTCGGTGATCGGGTGCGTTGGGCTCGTTGCCGTAATTTCCTCAAGGCAGCCGCGAGGATCTGTCTGAACAAGCCGCGAAACAGCGGAGGGATCTCAGCAGCCAGCGCCCATTATCTTGCCCCCATGGTTTCGCAAACCCTCGTCCCCGTCTGTGCTGCGTGCCCGTCGAGAAGGGCGTGTGACGTGAGGCACCGGTCGAGCCGTGGAAGCCGAGGTGTGTGGCTGGCTCTGTGCGTGTCGCTGCTCGTTGAAGCGATTGTCACGCTCGCTGATCGGAACTCGATCTGGAGGGCCGTTGTGTCGTAGACGTTGCGTTGGCGAGACTCGTTCCCCGTGGGCACTGAGGTGAGCGGCGGGGCCATCGGTTCGACGCGTTGTTCGCTCTCCTGATCTCTGCCGCCGGCGTCGCGAGCGCCGTTTGGTTCCGAACGATAGCCGCCTTCGTGAACGCGGGGCTCCCCGTTATGCTCGGCTCACTTGGTGCACTCTTCGCGGATGGGAATCGGCGGCCGTGGGCGGCTCTTCTTCCTGCACCGTTCCTGCCGCTGATGGGGGTCCTGCTCGTCATCGGCGACCTGGAGGCCACACCCAACCTCGCCGAGCAGGTCGGGCAGAGACTTGCTGACAACATCGCCTTGTCCGTGATCTTCCTCACCACCTACGTCCCGGATTGATAGGCATGATCGCGCTACCGATGATTGCGAGGCGGGAGGGCCGGGTTGGCCGATGGCGAGTCACCCTGAAGGGCGCTGTCATCGCACCCGCTCTCGTCGTCTTTGCGGGTGCAATGGGTGCATCTCTCGTCTGCGGATTCGGGTAGACGGCGGCAGCGCGGGAAGAAGAAGGACGACCGTACCCCGCCGCCGATGCTCGCGTCAAAGACGCAGACCGCCGGCGCTCACTCCGCTGAAATGGGGTAGACCTCGACGAAGCCGTACAGGGGCGCGCGTCGCGCATAGCGCGCGGCCTCGTCCAGGTCGGTGCACTCCACCATGTAATAGCCGACGAGAGTTCCCGCCGCATCGATGGGGGGATTCTCTGTGCGGTCGTCGCGGCTCGTGGATGACAACTCTGTCCTGATCGCGCGTGCCGCCTCGGAGTCAAACTGACTCGACGCGAGGAATACACCGTCGCGCTTCAGGGACTCCTCGTACTCAGCCCATGCAGCATAATCCGCGGCTTGCTCACCCTCGGTGTAGCTGCCGTCGGACCGCATCAAGAGCATCGCTTTCATCGGGTCTCCCTCCAGACACGCTCACTGTCTCATCGGCAGACGAGGAAAATTAGCCCACGCCGTCCGGATCCGTCTCAACCTCCGAGGCAGCCGCAACTTCCCCCGCTGTGGCATTGGTAATGGATCGGGGCTGCGCCTCGCGGATGCGGAGCGCGGCGAGCGCGCCTGGCCGCGCTCAAGTCCGCTACCGGCGCGACGAGTCCGGACGATGCTGCTCGTCATGCACGGGAGACCGAGGACTGGGAGAGCACGGAACTGGCCGACGCTTCGTGACGTCGCCTGATCTCGACCGCCTCACAGGGGTCACCGGCGAGGTCTCGCCCACGTCTCTGCCGCTAGGCGCCGCGCAGCTTCTCTTGGGCAGATCGCCTCCGGAGGGCGTCTGCGATGGGGAGTGCTGCAGCCGCGATGAGCGCGACCGTGCTGAAGAGATAGAGAGCCGTCGACCACCCCGAGTGGTCGCCGCCGGAGACGAGGAATGTGTCCGCCACGGCCATTCCGGCCGGAAACGAGGCGATGAACAGAGCAGGGGCGCCCAGGGCGAGCATGGTGAGGTAGCCCAGGGCTGCGGCCACAGGCGTCGTCGCTCGGTTCCGCAGCAGAAGGGCGGCGAGCGCGAGCGCCAAAACGATCCCGCCGCCGAGGACGGTGAGGGTCAGCGGGATGCCGGGCGATTCGCCGGCTTGCGACATGCCGGCGTAGATCTCGGACAGGCCCACTCCAGGCACCGCAGCCATGGGGTTCATCACGAGGATCTGCAACGCCGCGAGGACGGCGTACAGGGTGACCGTGCCACATCCGATCACCACCACCACCCACACGGGCGCCGGCTGCTTCGGGAGAACCCGCACAGCCGGAACCGAGCGCTCAGCGGACCTCACTCCTCCGGGCCCCGCACCGCGTACTCGGTGGTCACCCATCCGGAGCCGACATGGCTGGCGACCTGGGTCATGACGGTCTGTTCGAGATCGGATGGGGTGGGCCCGCGTCCGCTCCCGATCAGGCTGGGGATGTGACGAAGGCGCAGCACGTCAACCAGACCGGCCCGGAAGAGCGCATCCGTGAGTTGCAGGCTTCCCCACACGAGCAGATCGCCATCGGTCTCGTTGCGGAGTCGCACGAGCGTCTCGAGCGGATCTCCGGGTTCGATGATTCCCGGCGCATGGTCACCCCACGGGGCTGTTCCGATCGAACTGCTGACGATGTGCTTGGGAAGAGTGTTGATCGGCCCCGCGACGGGCTCGTCGCGGGGATCGACGTTCGGCCAGTACTCGACGAACATCTCATACGTCTTCCGTCCGAGCACGATCGCACCGACGTGCTCCAGCATCTCGAGCTGGTCTGAGTCGGTGCTGTCGATCGGCGCCGCGTCCATGAAACTCATCCCACCGTCGGAGTCCTGCACGAAACCGTCGGCGGTGATGATCTGCTCCACGATGATGCGACCCATGCGTCGACGCTAGGCGCGCCATCCCCGGCACGCCACCCCTGGGGCGCCAGGGATAGCCGAGGTCACGAGGCAGCGCCCGATCGTGCGGACTCCTGCCGACCGCCCGCGCCGGATCAGCCGCGCTCGACGGGCAGCCAGAGCTCGCACGTGGCCGTGCTGAAGTCGGGCGCCCTGTCGAGCACCGAAACGATCGAGGGGCCCGGCCGCAGTCGCCACGGATTCGACGGGAACCAGTCGGTCGCCGTCGCCGCCCACGTGCGCTGCAGCTCGGCCGGGTAGGCGCCCTCGGAGCGGAACGCCGCCCACGTGCCGGCGGCAACCTCGATCACGTCGAGATCGCTGGGCACGGCGACGGCGTCGCTCACCGCGACGCCGTGCAGATACGTCAGCTCGCTGCCCTCGGCGTAGTCCGCATCGACGTCGGCACTCACCTGCAGCAGGCCTGCCGGCTCCGTGTCGCCGAGCTCCTTCAGCCGCGCGTGCGCGGTCTCCGGCAGCCCGGCGATATGGGCCTGGATGTGCGGATTGACGCCCTCGTGAATGAGCGGCACACGCACGGCGTGTCCGACGAGCCGGAAAGCGGGGCGATCGATGAGACGCGTGTCCATGGGGGTGTTCCCTTCGACGGTCAGGCGGAACCTGAGTTGCGGTTGCGTGCGAAGAGGAGCCGCGTGCCGGCGCACATCCGACGGTGAGACGCGGTGGACCGAGCGGAACGCCCGGTTGAACGCCTCCGTCGAGCCGTAGCCCCAACGAACCGCCACCTCGAGCAGGTCGTCCGATCCGCGCAAGTCGGCCGCCGCGAGCGTCATGCGACGGCGTCGCACGTACTCCGACAGCGGCCTACCCGCCAACGACGAGAACATGCGACGCAGGTGATACTCCGTCGTTCCCCACGTGCGCGCGAAGCCGGCGACGTCGATCTCATCCGAGATGTTCGCTTCGATGTGCTCGACCAGACGGTTCAGCGATCCGATCACGGGTTCCTCCTTCGCTCCACAGCCTTCCGCGGCCGAGCGAACCGCGCCCGACAATCGTGGCCCGATCGAGTCGTCTCGATTGTTGCCTGTCCGTGAGCAAAACGGTTCTGACGGGTCGGATGCCGCTGGCAGACTAGAGGGCATGGTCACGCTCCTGCTCGATTCGGCGCACCTCGAGGTCGCGCTGTCGGGCGCCGAGCGTGCTCTGGCATTCCGCAAGGAGAACATTCGCGTGGACCGGTCGGCCATCGCGAAGGTGCAGTTGACGGAAGACCCGTGGCACTGGCTGCGCGGCGTCGCCCACCCCGGAACGTACGTGCGCGGCGTCATCGCGATGGGAACGTGGGAGTCGACCGGCGCGAAGGACTTCGCGATCGTGCGCCGTCGCCGCGCCGGCGTCGTGATCGACCTCGACGGCCACCCGGACTTCCAGCGTCTCGTGCTCACGACCCGTCACGGCATCGAACTCGTGCAGGCTCTGCGTCTCGACGCCGAAGACGAGCCCGCCGATGTCGTGACCCTCGCCGCGACCGGAGCGATCCCGACCGCCTCGGCCGACGACGCCGCCACGACGTAACGCGCACCCGCACATCCCTTCACCGACGCCCGTCGGCCCTAGGGTGGGGTCATGTCGCAGACACCCCACCGGGAGGGTCCTCTCCCGGAACTTTCGTCGCGCCGCCCCGTCCGCCCAAGACGAACACCCTCGCTCTGATCGGATTCATCGCGTCGTTCGTCATTCCACTCGCCGGTCTGATCGTCGGGATCCTCGCGATGCGAGAACTGCGTGCACCCGAGTGTCGCGACACCGGCCGGGGCCTCGCCCGCTGGGCGATGATCATCGGCGCGATCGGCACGGCCGGCCAGACGCTGTTCTTCCTCCTCTGGCTATCGCTGTTCTTCCAGGCCGCCGGAGGCATCAGCATCGGCTGATCCGGGGTGGATGCGCGCGATAGCGTGAGGGGGTGAGTGAAACCACACCCGCCGCCGCTGCTGCAGGCGATGCCGACGTGCTCGTGCGGGTGCACGCTGCCCTCGGTCATCTCACGCTGAACCGGCCGCGGGCGATCAACGCGCTCACCCTCGAGATGGTGCGCCACCTCACCGACGCGCTGGACACCTGGCGCCACTCGCCCCACATCGACCTCGTGCTCCTCGACGGCGCCGGTGATCGCGGACTGTGCGCGGGCGGCGACGTGCGGGGCCTCCGGGAACAGATCATCGCCGGGAACCCCGGGGCCACCGGGGAGTTCTTCCGGGCCGAGTACGCCCTCAACGCGGCGATCGCGGAGTACCCGGTGCCGATCGTCGCGTATGCCGACGGCATCACCATGGGCGGCGGCATCGGGCTCGCGGGCCACGCCCACATCCGGATCGTCACCGAACGCTCGCGCCTCGCCATGCCCGAGACCCGCATCGGCTTCACCCCCGACGTCGGCGGCAGCCTGCTTCTGGCGCGTGCGCCGGGCCGCCTCGGCGAGTACCTGGCTCTCACCGGCGCCACGATGACCGCGGCCGACGCGCTCTATGCCGGATTCGCCGACCACCTCGTGCCGACGGTGCACCTCGGCCCGCTGGCCGAGGCGCTCGAGACGCGCGCCGACCCGGGGTCGCCGTCGGAGATCGTGCTGCTGTTCGACGACACCCCCGACACCTCCGCGCTCGAGCAGGCACGCGGATGGATCGACGACGCCTTCGCCGCCCCCACCGTCGCCGAGATCGTCGATCGCTTGCGCGCCAGCGACGTGCCAGCCGCGCGGGAGACCGCCGCCACCCTCCGCGAGCTCTCCCCGACATCGCTGACCATCACGCTCGAAGCGGTGCGCCGCGCGCGGGGCCTTGACCTACGGCAGGCGCTCGACCAGGAGTACCGCCTGGCCCAGTGGTTCGCCGTGACACAGCCAGACCTCGCCGAGGGCATCCGCGCGCAGTTGGTCGACAAGGACCGCTCACCCCGCTGGGAGCCGGCATCCCTCGACGCCCTCGCCCCCGACCTGGTCGACGAGGCGTTCTCGTTCGTTCCGTCCGTGCCGCTCTGGGGGTGACAGCATGGCCCGCCGACCCATCACCCGGCACCGTCGCCGATGGTCGCTCGGCATCGCCGTCGACTGGTTCTTCTTCACCTTCGCGGGGCTCGCGGCGATCTGGCTCGCCTACCTGAGCTTCACCGAATCGTTCAGCCTCGGATGGTGGGGGATCCTCGGCGTGCTCGCCTTCTGGGTGCTGCTGGCCTACCTCGTGCTGCCGCGCCTGCACCGCATCCTCACGACGGTGTACGTGCCGGAGTACTTCATCGGCCGTGCCCGCACCAGCGACGGACTGCTCGGCGACCCCGTCAACCTCGCCTTCATGGGCGACGGCGACCAGATCGAGGCCGCGCTGCGAACCGGTGGATGGACGCGCGCCGACGACGTCACCCTCGCGTCGTCGTGGCGCATCATCAGCTCGACGATGACCCGACGCAGCTACGAGCACGCCCCGGTGAGCCCGCTCTTCCTCTTCGGCCGCCAGCAGGACTTCGCCTACCAGCAGGAGGTCGACGGCAACCCCGGCCAGCGGCACCACGTGCGGTTCTGGCGGTGTCCGGACGGATGGCTGCTGCCCGGCGGCCGCCGCGTCGACTGGCTCGCCGCCGGCACCTTCGACACCTCCGTGGGCCTGTCGCTGTTCACCCTTCAGGTCACCCACAAGATCGACGCCGACACCGACATCGAGCGCGACCACATCGTCGCCACCGTCTCCGCCGACCCGCGTGTGCGCGTGGAGGTAATCCAGGACTTCTCCACGGGCTACCACGCGCGAAACGGCGGCGGCGACAGCATCCGCACCGACGGAGACCTGCCGATCGTCGACGTGCGCGGCGTGCCGACCGTCCCGGGGCCAGACGCCGCGCCTGCGTCGGACGCCGCGCCGGGTCCCGGGAGCGAGGTGATCGCATGAGCACGCCCGAGTCCTCGCGCCCCTCGCCGCGCGACGTGCCCAAGCGTCACGCCTACGAACCGCCTGCGAGCCTCCTTCGCAGACCGGGCTTCGATCCGCACATGAAGCGCCCGCTCAGCACGCTGGCCGGGGGCATCCTCGTCATCCTCAGCGCCTTCGCCGCCGCGCTGTTCATCGCCGACGTCGCCCTGCGATGGTTCACCGACACCGCCGACGAGGTCGTGTGGATGCTCGGAGACAGCGTGACCCCGGACGCTCGCCTCGCGGGGCTGTATGCCTTCCTCGGCATCGGCGGATTCTTCGTGCTCGCCGAGCTCGTGCTCGCCGTCTTCGTGCTCCGGGGACGCAACGGCCCGCGCGTGATCGTCATGACCTACTCCACGATCACCATCTGCGCCTCGTTCGCGGGCTGGTGGGCCGGCGGACAGGACGTCACGTTCGAGACCAGCCTCATCTCGGTCGCCACGGACGTGCTCATCCTGCTCGCGCTGTCCTCGCAGGACGCCGCCGCCTATGCCCGCCGCTTCGAGGTGGTCGCCGATACCCCTGATGAGCCTCCGGCGAACCTGGGAGCCGGGCAAAGGGAATCTCAGTAGCCTGGATTCCTCACCGCCGCGCCCGCGACGGGAGGAGTGGGAGGCGCAGTGTTCGACAGTCCGCTGTCCGCGTCCGCCTACGATCTGCTCGGTGTGGACCCCGCCGCCGACGCTGAGACGCTCCGCCGGGCCTATCGCCTGAAGCTGCGGCAGTCGCATCCGGATGTCGGCGGGGATGCCGCCGTGTTCGTGCAGGTGCAGCGGGCGTGGGAGCTGGTCGGCACCGCCGACGCGCGCGCATCGTACGACCGCCGCAACGGATTCGCCGACGCCGGTGAGCCGGGAGCGCCGTCGTCCGAACCCGCTGGTGACGCCGAGAAGCCGGCGTGGAGCAGTCCCGCGCCGCCGCCTCGCGCGAACGCGCGCCCCGACACGCGCCCCCGCGCCCGCAGCCACGGGCAGCCCGGCGGATGGCGCCGCGAGAAGTACCTCGAGCTCATCCGCGAATGGGTCGGCCGCGGCGTCGAGATCCCCGACCCGTACGCCCCGCACCTGGTGCGCTCGGCCCCCCACGAGGTGCGCCGGCTGCTCGCCGACGCGCTCGCCGAAGAGGCCACCGCCGTGATCGTCTCCGAGCTCGGCATGGGATACACCGCGTGGCACGACATCGACGCGGGCCGGGCGAAGCTCGATCACATCGTGCTCGGGCCGAGTAGCCTCTACGGCATCCTCTCCGAGGACTTCGGCCGCCCGGTGCGCATCAAGCGCGGCGAGGTCGCCGACGTCGACGGCGGTCCGATCTCGACGCACGTCGCCGCGATGCGCACAGTCGGGCGCGCGGCGCGGGTGAAGTTCGGCGGGGCGATCGTCGTGCTTCCGGATGACGACGTCGAGCACGCCATCCAGGAGATCGGCAAGGTGCGCGGTGTGCCCACCGCCGTCGTGGGCCGGTCCGCGCTGTCGACCGTGCTGCGGCGGGGAATCACCGGCACCCGGCCGCTGGGTGGCACCGAGGTCTTCGAGATCCGCACGCGCCTGCAGGCCGCGGTGCGCTTCGCCTGACCTGAAGCCGGCTCAGCCGGCCAGACCGAAGAGGTCGAGCGGATGCGTCAGCCGCCACCACGGGTCGGGGTCCTCGATGTCGTCGGCGAGCTCGAGCGTGACGGTGGCGGCGTCGAGGGGACCGTCCACCGACAGGGTCCCGACCACCGCGCCGTCGCTGCGCGCATCGTCGAGATCGTAGGACGCGTCGACGGTCGCGCTGCCCCCGTCCCACAGGATCACCGACGCGTCATCCGACACGACGATGTCGACATCCGACCCCCACAGTGTCGTGACGGCGCCCGCCACCGTGCCGGCGGTCACCGACGGCTCCGGCTGCAGATTCGCGACGGCCTGCTCGTACATCGAACGCGACGCGTCGTCGCGCCCTTCGGCGTCGACCTCGCCCAGCACCGAGGCGTAGAGGCGGACGGTCGTGTCGCCGATCGCCACCTCCTCGGCGGAGAGAAGGTTCCAGCTCTCGTCGAGCGTGCCGGTCTTCACGCCGACCACGCCCTCATCCGCCAGCAGAGTGTTGGTGTTCTCGACCAGGCCGGCTCCGGGCAGGTCGACCGAGCGCGTGGCCACGATCTCGGCGATCACCGGGTCGGCGAGAGCCCGGGATGCGAGCGCCAGCAGCGACGCCGGATCGGCGGTGTTGCCCGGATCGATGCCGGTCGGCTCGACGACGGTGATGCCGTCGAGGCCGTGCTGGGCGAGCCACGTGTTCGCGGCATCGGCGAAGAGGGCGTCTGAGGCCCAGATGCGGCTGGCGAGGCGGTCGGCGTAGTTGTTAGCCGACCCGATCAGCATGCCCTGCAGCATCTGGTATTCCGTCAGCGTGCCGCCGACCGGCACATCCAGCGCCGACTCGTCGCGATAGCGGTACTCCCAGTACTCGGCGCTGTCGGCGGCCGAGAAGGAGTAGTCCGGACCCGACTCGCCGACGGCGAGCGGCATCCGGTCGAGCACGAGCAGTGCGGTGACGACCTTCGTGATGCTCGCCATCGGCGCGACCGCGTCGGAGGAGGCGAGGGTCGACGAGATGCCCGCGACGGACACCGCCGATGAGCCCGGCTCGGGCCATGACATCTCGAGCGGGGTGGATGCGATCGGCGCGACCTCGATCGGCGTGACCGTCGGGGCGACGGCGTGGAGCGGCCAGAGCAGCGTCGTCGCGGCGTAGGCGCCGACGACGAGCGCCGCTCCCGCGGTCGGCCACACGACGCCGGGGCGCCAGAGGCTCCGACGCGGACGCTTCGCGAGCAGATCGGCTCCGACCGAGGTGTACGACGTCGTCGCAGAGGACAGGTCCACCGGCGCGGCGGTGCGGGCGAGCGTGGCCGCGTCGACCCAGGCGAGCGCGGCCGTAGTCGGTCCCGCCGCGGGGGTGTCGGTCGGCTCCACCGTGCCTTCGCGCTCCGCAGTCGCGTCGGGCTCCGTGGCGGCGTCGGGCTCCGTTGTGACGTCGGCGGTCTGGGCGGACTCGGGCGCGGACGAGCCCCCGCGCTGCCGCAGCGACCGGCGCGTCGTCGGCGGTGCGTCCTCCACAGTCACCCCGCCAAACTATCGCGTCGCTCCCGCGATATACTCATCGGCACACACCGCGGGAGTCCGACGAGTCGGGCTGAGAGGGAGCGAAACGCGCTTCGACCGCCGAACCTGATCCGGATCATGCCGGCGCAGGGAGGGAGTAATCATGCACGCGTCCACGCGCACGTCCACATCCGATTCCGTCACGACGGGCCGGTTCCGCTGGCGCATCGTCGACATCGTCGTCGCCAGCGTCATCGCCGTCGCCTGCGCCGGGATCTTCCTGGTCTGGAACGTCGCCTACGAGGGGCCGTCGTCCCTCCTCACCCCGCTGCTGCCGGGGGTGCAGGGCCTGCTCGCGGGCCCGTGGCTCATCGCCGGCGTGCTCGGCGGCCTCGTCGTGCGCAAGCCCGGCGCCGCGCTCTACACCGAGACGGTCGCCGCGGTCATCTCGGCCCTCGTCGGAAACGCGTGGGGGCCGCTGACGATCGTGTCCGGCCTCGTGCAGGGTCTCGGCGCCGAGCTGATCTTCCTGGTCTTCGCCTACGCCGTGTGGCGTCTGCCGGTGGCCCTGCTCGCCGGGGCCGGCGCCGGTCTCGCGTGCGGCATCAACGACCGGATCCTCTGGTACCCCGGTGCCGACGTGCTGTTCACCACCGTCTACATCGCTTCCACCACGGTGTCCGGCGTCGTCATCGCCGGCCTCGGCGGCTGGCTGATCATGCGCGGCCTCGCCGCCACCGGTGCGCTCAGCCGCTTCGCCGCCGGGCGTGACGTCGCCCAGCGCGTGTAGTGGCCGCATCCGCGACACCCGCCGTCGAAGCGCAGGGGTGGGGATGGCGCTACGCCACGCGTCACGCGTGGGCGGTGCGGCAGACCAGCTTCCGGATCGACCCGGGCGAGCGCGTGCTCCTTCTCGGCGCATCGGGGTCGGGCAAGTCCACGCTGCTGCAGGGCATCGCCGGCGTGCTCGGCGGCGCGGACGAGGGGGAGCAGGAAGGTCAGCTTCGCGTGGCGGGGGAGCCCGCCGCGGCGGCGCGCGGCGCATCCGGACTCGTGCTGCAGGACCCCGACGGCCAGACCGTGCTCGCCCGCGTCGGTGACGACGCCGCCTTCGGGTGCGAGAACCTCGGGGTGCCGCGCGAGGAGATCTGGCCGCGGGTGCGGCACGCCCTCGACGCCGTGGGGCTCGACGTGCCCCTCGATCGCGCGACGGCCGCGCTGTCGGGCGGGCAGAAGCAGCGTCTCGCGCTCGCCGGCGCCGTGGCGATGCAACCCGAGGTGCTGCTGCTCGACGAACCGACGGCGAATCTCGACCCGGCGGGCGTCGTGGAGGTGCGCGATGCCGTCGCACGCGCGCTCGACGCCACCCGGGCGACCCTCGTCGTGATCGAGCACCGCACCGACGTGTGGCTCCCGCTGGTCGACCGCATCATCGTGCTCGCCCCCGGTGAGGGCGTGGTCGCCGACGGCCCGCCGCACGACGTGCTCGGCCCCGCCGCATCCCGCCCGCCGAGCCCTTCCCGGCCGTCGAGTGCACGGGAACTCGCCGAGCGCACGGGTTCTGGCCCGCGAGAGGCCGTGCACTCGGTGGAAAGTCGTGCACTCGGTGCGGCGGAGGCTGGCGGCGCCGCGGGCGAAGCCGCGCGCGATAACGCCGCGAGGGGTGAGGATGCGGTGCCGCGGCGCGCGCGAGAGCTCGCGGCAGACGGGGTGTGGGTTCCGGGGGTGCCGCCGGCGCACCCGCCGGAGCCGAGGGCACGCCCTGGCGAGGTGCTGCTCAGAGCGCGCGACCTCGTCGTCGCGCGTGTGCCGGGAACGCCGGTGGCCGGCCCGTTCGATCTCGACGTGCGCGCCGGCGAGGTGCTCGGCGTCGTCGGGGCGAACGGTGCCGGAAAGTCCACGCTCGGTCTCACCCTCGCGGGGCTCCTCCCGCCCGAGTCGGGTGTCGTCGAGGCCGCGGTGCATTTGGCCGCCGGCGCGACGCCACGACGCCGGCGCGACGGCGCGAGCCGGCATCCGGTGCAGTGGTCCTCGCGCGCGCTGCTCACCCGCATCGGCGCCGTGCTGCAGGATCCGGAGCACCAGCTCCTCGCACGGACGGTGCGGGAGGAGCTCGAGGTCGGCCCGCGCGCACTCGGGCTGCCGGCCGATCGCATCGCCGAGCGCGTGGACGAGCTGCTCGAGCGCCTTCGCCTCGCGCCGCTCGCCGCCGCGAACCCCTACACGCTGTCCGGAGGTGAGAAGCGACGCCTCACCGTCGCGGCGGCCCTCGCGACCCGGCCGCGTGTGCTCGTGCTCGACGAACCCACGTTCGGGCAGGATGCGCGCACGTGGGCGGAACTCGTCGCGATCATCGCGCGGCTCCGCGACGGCGACGGCGACGATCCTCCCCTCGCGGTCGTCGCCGTCACGCACGACGCCGCGGTGCTCGAGGCGCTCCACGCCCGCCGGTTCGTCGTGGGCGGGGTGCGGGCATGAGTCCGGATGCCGGGCGCGGCGTCGTCGCGCGCCTGAACCCGGTCGCCAAGCTCGGCGCGGCCCTCGCGATCGCGCTGCCGCTCGTGGTGACGATCGATCCCGTCTCGGCGCTGGTGGCCCTGCTGCTCGAGCTTCCCCTCCTTCTGGCCGCGGGACTCCCGCCGCGCCAGTTCTGGCTGCGCACCCTGCCGCTGTGGATCGCCGCACCCGCCTCGGCGGTGACGATCGCGCTGTACGGTGCCGCGTCGGGGGAGGTCTACGTCGAGTGGCTGTTCGTGCGCATCAGTGAGGGATCGCTGATGCTGGCGCTCGCGACCTTCCTGCGGGTGCTCGCGATCGGGCTCCCGGCCGTGGTGCTGTTCGTCACCGTCGACCCCACCGACCTCGCCGACGGGCTGGCGCAGATCGTGCGCCTTCCGGCGCGGTTCGTGCTCGGAGCGCTCGCCGGCATGCGCATGCTCGGGCTCCTGACCGACGACTGGCGCGCGCTCGCTCTGGCTCGGCGTGCGCGCGGCGTTGCCGACACCGGCCGCCTCCGGCGCGGGTTCGGGATGGCGTTCGCGCTGTTCGTCCTGTCCATCCGGCGGGGTTCCTCGCTCGCCACCGCCATGGAGGCGCGGGCGTTCGGAGCCCCCGGCCCGCGCACGTGGGCGCGCGAGTCCCGCTTCGGCCGCGGCGACACCCTGCTGCTCCTCGCGGGCTTCGCCATCAGCGCGACGGCGCTCGCCGTCTCGATCGCCGTCGGCGCGTTCAATCCCATCCTCGGCCCCTCCTGACGCATCCACGCCCGCCGCCCGCCGTCGCGCGCATCCCCCCCGGCCCCCGCGCGCATCCCCCCGGCCCCGCCCGCATCCACCCGGCCGAGAAACGCCGATCGGCCCGAGACACACCGCGTTGCGTGGTTTCTCGCGGCCGAAGTGGTTTCTCGCCGGGGTCGTTGTGTGCGAGCGTCGGTCAGGTCGCGTTCCAGAGCGACCGGTAATACGCCTGACGCTCGGGATCTGGCGCGACGCCATAGGCGTCGAGGAGCGTCGCCTCCCAACCCGGACCGTAGTTCCACTCCGTGCTCATCGCGGCGACGGCGATGTCGGCCCAGCGGTCGGCGACGCCGAGGGCGCCGAGATCCACGTGTGCGGCCATCCGGCCCTCGAGGTCGAGGATCGTATTGGGGCTGCATGCATCGCCGTGGCACACGACCGCTCGATCGATCCGGGGCGCCTTCCGCAGATCAGCGGGCAGACGGATGCCGCGCCGCGCCGCGTTCGCCACGCGGGCCTCGACGCCCCAATCGAACGGGCAGGAGTCGACCGGGAGAGCGTCATGGAAAGCCCGCAAGCCACGGCCGATGGCCCGGACGGCGATCTCGCTGCGACCGGAGTCGATCGTCCACCGGGGCGCCACCGCGCTCTCGCCGGCAAGCGCGACCGTGACGAGCCACTCGTGATCCTCGTCGCGGCCGACCTCCAGAACCCTCGGCACCGGCACGAATCCGCCCGCCCACGCGAGCCGCTCGGCCTCCTCGGCCATCGAGGACTCCTCGTTGCGCGGGCCGTACTTCACGTACCTGCCGTCATCCGTCCGGAACGTCACGCCGCCGATCCCATTGCGCCACACCGGTGTGAGCGCGGCGTCGCCGGCGAGATCGCGCACGCGCGGCGGCACCGGCTCGCCGGCATCCGGGATCGACACGCGACCATCCTTCCGCCTTTGGCGTGCGAGAAATACCGTTCGGCGCGAGAAACGCCGCGATGCGTGGTGTCTCGCGGCGGGGGTGGTTTCTCGGGGAGCCCGCGTGGGGCGGGATGCGCGGGGCGCGGGCGGGGTGCGCGGGGCGCGGGCGGGGCGGGGGCGATGGATGCGGTGGCCGGGGCGCGGGGGCTAGCCTGGGGATGACCGCGCGCGGTGGTGAGACGGCGTCTCACGTAGGCTGGAACTCGATGTCGCCGGTGGCGTTCGCCGCCGGCATCCGTTCGAAGGAGAACCGATGGAGCTCACGCACGCCTCCGCCCTCGTCACCGGGGGTGCGAGCGGACTCGGGCTCGCCACGGCGAAGCGTCTCGCCGCGGCGGGTGCGGCCGTCACGATCGTCGATCTGCCCTCGTCGCCCGGCGCCGATGTCGCGGCGGGCCTCGGCGGCACGTTCGCCGCTGCCGACGTGACCGACGCCGACCAGGTCGCCGCGGCCGTCCGCGCCGCATCCGAAGCCGCCCCGCTGCGGGTCGTGGTCAACTGCGCCGGCATCGCCCCGCCGGCCAAGGTGCTCGACCGCGACGGTGCTCCGACACCCCTCGACGCGTTCGAGCGGATCATCCGCATCAACCTCATCGGCACCTACAACGTGATCGCGCAGGCGTCGGCGGTCATCGCGAAGACCGAGCCGACCGCATCCGGAGACCGCGGCGTCATCGTGGGCACCGCCAGCGTCGCGGCCTTCGACGGCCAGATCGGCCAGCCCGCCTATGCCGCCAGCAAGGGCGGCGTGCACGCCATGACCCTGCCGATCGCCCGCGAGCTCGCCCGCCACGGCATCCGCGTGTGCACGATCGCACCGGGCATCATGGAGACCCCGATGCTCGCCGGGCTTCCTCAGGCCGCGCAGGACTCCCTCGGTCAGCAGGTGCCCTACCCGCAGCGGCTCGGCCGCCCCGACGAGTACGCCGCGATGGTGATGTCCATCGTCGACAACGGATACCTCAACGGCGAGACCATCCGCCTCGACGGCGCGATCCGCATGGCGCCGCGCTGAGCCACCCCGGCCGCGTCGGCATCCGCACGTATACAAGGAGCACGATGAGCGAATCGATCCTCATATCGGTCGAGCAGGGCGTCGCCCGGCTGACCTTCAACCGTCCGACGCGGCTGAACGCCATGGACTTCGAGATGGGCACGCGCTGGCGCGATCTCGCCCACCAGGTCACCGACGATCCGGCGGTCGAGGCGATCATCCTGGATGCGACCGGCCCCGCCTTCTGCGCCGGCGGCGACGTGATCATGATGGCGACCTCCGGCGCGACGGGGGAGCAGGTCACCGAGACCGCCCACGTGATCCACGACGGCATCCGCACCCTCGCGCACAGCGACAAGCCCATCGTCGCCGCCGTGCAGGGCGCGGTCGCCGGCGGCGGACTCGGCCTCATGCTCACCGCCGACTACGTCGTCGCCAGCGAGAAGGCGACCTTCGTCAGCAAGTACGCCAACATCGGCCTGACTCCCGACCTCGGCGTCTCGACGCTCCTTCCGGCGGCGATCGGTCAGCGCCGCGCCCTCCAGCTGCTGCTGCAGGATCGCACCATCGACGCGGCCACCGCGCTGGACTGGGCGCTCGTGGCCGAGGTCGTCGCCCCCGAGGCGCTCGCCGATCGCGCCGCCGACATCGCCCGGTTCTGGATGTCGGGGGCGACCGCCGCGTTCGGGCAAGCCAAGCGGCTCGTCCGCGTGGGCGCCCACCGCGATCTCGCCGCCAACCTCGACGACGAAGCCCGCACGATCGGCGCGGCCTTCGCCACCGACGACTCCAGGGAGCGGGTGGCCGCGTTCGCCGCATCCGCCCGCTCGGCCACCCGCCCCGCCACCGAAGGGACCGCACGATGACCGACGCACCGCTTGCCGGCAAGACCATCCTGATGTCGGGCGGCAGCCGCGGCATCGGCCTCGCGATCGCCGTGCGCGCCGCTCGCGACGGCGCCAACGTCGCGCTGCTGGCGAAGACCGACACCCCGCATCCCAAGCTCGAGGGCACCGTGCACACCGCGGCTGAGCAGATCGAGGCCGCCGGCGGCCGGGCGCTCCCGCTGGTCGGCGACGTGCGGAACGACGACGACATCACCGAGGCCGTGCTGAAGACGCAGGGCGAGTTCGGCGGCATCGACATCGTCGTCAACAACGCCAGCGTCATCGACCTGTCCGGGTCGCTCGACCTGTCGGCCAAGAAGTACGACCTCATGCAAGACGTCAACGTGCGCGGCACCTTCATGCTCTCGCGCGCGGCGCTGCCGATGCTGAAGGATGCCGCCAACCCCCACATCCTGTCGCTGTCGCCGCCGCTGAACACCACGCCGCGCTGGCTCGGCGCTCACACCGGCTACTCGATGGCGAAGTTCGGCATGACGATGGCGACGCTCGGCATGGCGGCGGAATTCGCCGACGACGGCGTCGCGGCCAACACGCTGTGGCCGGCGACGACGATCGCGACCGCCGCGGTGCAGTTCGCGCTCGGCGGTGAGCGCATGATGAAGGTCAGTCGCACGCCGGAGATCTACGCCGACGCCGCCTACGAAGTGCTGTGCCAGCCCTCGCGGGCGTACACGGGGCAGACGCTCATCGTCGAAGACGTGCTGCGCGCGGCCGGCGTGACCGACCTCTCCGGCTACGCCGCGACGCCCGGAACCCCCGACGAGGAGCTCTTCCCCGACATCTTCCTCTGACCCGCGCCCAGCGCATCCGCCCTCGACCGTGCCGACAAACGCTGAACCTCGCGAGAAACGCGGCGATGCGTGGTTTCTCGGCGCGATCGGTGTTTCTCGGTTCGGGGTGTGCGGCGTCGGCGGAGTCAGACGAGAGGCTTGCGGAGGAAGACCTGGGCGATGCCGTCGCCCTCGTCGACGCGCTGCGTCTCGCGATAGCCCTCGCGTTCGTACAGGCGCAGATTCGCCTCGCTGAGCGAGCCGGTGAACAGCTCCGCCGCGGTGGCGCCGGCCTCCCGACCGCGGCGCTCGACCGCCGTCAGCAGCGCCGTTCCGATCCCGTTCCCCTGCTGGTCGGGAGCAATGGAGATCCGCCCGATCAGCAGCAGGCCGCCATCCACACGGGCGCGCACGGCACCCACGATCCGCGACCCGTCGACCGCGACGCATCCCAGGTTCTCGGTCAGCTCGTGTTCGAGCTCCTCGAGGGTCTGCGTCAGCGGAGGCATGTCGGGGTCGCCGTAGATCAGGGCCTCCTGCACGAAGGCGGCGCGCTGCAGGGTCAGGACTTCTCCGGCGTCGGCGGGCCGGATCTCTCGCACGTCGGTCACGGCCTCGACGCTACGGCGTCGGCGGACGGAAGGGTGTGGGGTTGCGCTCGCGGGGTCAGGAGCTGCCGAGAAACGCCGAACCGCGCGAGAAACGCCGCGATGCGTGGTTTCTCGCGGCGAACGGGGTTTCTCGGTGTGATGCGGGGCGGTCGCGGGCGGTGCGGCACGGGCGGTGCGTGCGGTGCGGTGCGGTGCGGGGCGGTGCGGGCGGGGCGGTGCGGGGCGGTGCGGTGCGGATGCGCGGCGCGCGGGCCCGCGTCAGATGAGGCCGTGGCGGCGGAAGGCATTCGCCACACCGTCGGCGGACACGCTCGTGGTCACATCGTCGGCGAGGGCCTTCAGCTCGTCGGGCGCGTTCCCCATCGCGATACCGGTGCCGCACACCTGGAGCATCTCGACGTCGTTCCAGCTGTCGCCGACGCCGATCGCGTCGTCGCGACGGAGGCCGAGGTGCTCGAGCACCGCCTCGATGGCGGAGCCCTTGGTGACGCCGAGCATCCCGATCTCCCCGTTGGTGCCACCCGGCAGCGGCATGCTTCCGGCCACCACGTGGAAGCGGTCGCCGAGCGCTGCGGTCGCCCGGTCGACGGTGGCTGGATCGTCGCTCACGAAGACCGCCTTCGCGATGGTGCCGAGATCGACCTCGGCGAGGTCGCCGAACCGCGGCGGTCGCTGGGGTGACGTCTGCGGCTCGTCGCCCGAGTGCGCGCTCTGCCACCGCGAGACGAAGGCGGCGATCATCTCGCGCACGTGCGCCGAGGCGTAGACGCCGTCGTTCGTCTGCAGGAAGTAGGGGACGCCGGCGTCTGTGAACCACGCCTGCAGGCGATCGACCGCATCCCTCGGCATGGGGCGGGCGACCACGAGGTCGTCGCCGCTGGTGGCGTAGGAGCCGCCGTTCGTGATCGCGCCGTCGAAGCCGATCGCGGCGACGTCGGGATGGATGTCGCCGGCCGACCGCCCCGTGCACAGATACACGAGATGCCCCGCCGCGCGGGCGGCGCGCACGGCGTCGACGGTCGAGGCGGCGACGGTGCGGCCGTGGTCGAGGATCGTGCCGTCGACATCGAGGAAGGCGATCCGCCCCGTGCTCATCGTTCTCCCGCCCGGCCCCGCGGCGAGGCCCCCTCGACCCTACCCGGGCCGGGCGACGCGCTCGCCGTGAACAACACCGGAGATCCGGCGCCCCGCTGCCGGAGACGGGCCGAGATCGGCGGCTGCCGCCCAGAATCTCCTGTCGAATTCACCGTGCGCGCGCGAGAGCCGGACAGGCAGTGTGCAGGTGCGTCCCCTACCCTCGGAGCATGCCCGAACAGCCGCCCGTGCGATCCACGACGCCGCCCGAGGCCGCCGCCGTGCGGCAGGTGCGCCCGAAGACCGAAGGGTGGTCGCAGAAGAAGGACGCCGAGGGGCGTCCGCTGCTGCAGTTCGCCAGCCCCAAGCGCGGCAAGCCGCCGGTGCACCTGGCCGACCTCACCGCCGAGCAGCGCGTGGAGAAGGTGAAGGAGCTCGGACTGCCCGGGTTCCGCGCCGCGCAGCTCGAGAAGCACTACTTCACGCACTACACAGCCGACCCCGACCGGATGACCGACCTGCCGGCGGCGAACCGCGAGGAATTCGTCACCGGGATGCTGCCGCCGCTGCTGAGCGAGGTGCGGCGCCTGACCACCGACCGCGGCGACACGATCAAGTTCCTGTGGAAACTGCACGACGGCGCCCTCGTCGAGTCGGTGCTGATGCGCTACCCGGGCCGCATCACACTGTGCGTGTCGAGCCAGGCCGGATGCGGCATGAACTGCCCGTTCTGCGCCACCGGCCAGGCCGGGCTCACCCGCAACATGTCCGCCGCCGAGATCGTCGATCAGGTCGTTCGCGCCAACGCCCTCATCCGCGCCGGCGAGCTCGGCGAGCCGGAGCATCCCGATGAGCGGGTCACCAACATCGTCTTCATGGGCATGGGGGAGCCGCTGGCGAACTACGCCCGCCTCATGCAGGCGGTGCGGGTGATGACCGATCAGAAGCACGGGCTCGGGATGAGCGCGCGCGGCATCACGGTCTCCACCGTGGGCCTGGTGCCGGCGATCACGAAGCTCGCGAAGGAGGAGATCCCCGTCACCTTCGCCCTCTCGCTCCACGCGCCCGACGACCAGCTGCGCGACGAGCTCATCCCGGTGAATTCCCGCTGGAAAGTCGACGAGGCTCTGGATGCCGCCCGGGCCTACTTCGACGCCACGGGGCGCCGCGTCTCGATCGAGTACGCGCTCATCAAGGACATGAACGACCACGCCTGGCGCGCCGACCTCCTGGCGGAGAAGCTCAACGCCCGCGGTCGCGGCTGGGTGCACGTCAACCCGATCCCGCTGAACCCCACGCCCGGCTCGGTCTGGACGTCGTCGGAGAAGCCGGTGCAGGCGGAATTCGTGCGGCGCCTGAACGCCGCCGGCATCCCCACCACCCTGCGCGACACCCGCGGCAAGGAGATCGACGGGGCCTGCGGTCAGCTGGTCGCGACGGAAGAAGACCAAGCGGCCGCCGCCGTCGGCTGACACACTGGCCTCATGTGGGCCTGGGTCGCATTCGTCCTGATCGCGCTGATCTTCACGGTCGCGGCCGCCTGGGTGAGCCGCCGTCTGCTCGACGGGCAGGTCGGGTGGATCCGCGCATCCCTCACCGCGCTGATCGTCTTCCTCGCGTGCCTGCCGCTGGCGACGTGGGCGATGCGCGAGACCGACGTGCTCGACCTCGACGACAACGTGACGGTGAGCGGCCCGATCGCGCTGGCCTTCCTCGCGCTCGTCGCGGGCTGGATCTTCGCGATCGTCGTCGTGGTCATCGTGACGCTCGAGTTCCTGTGGCCGTCGCATCGGGTGCGCAATCCGGTGGCGGCCATCAGGGATGCCTTCCGCCGGCGCGATCGCGCCCGCCGGTACGCGCAGATCCTCGCGATCGCCTCGCGCCACGGGCTCGGCGCGTTCCAGAACCGGCACGGCGGAGATGACGAGCTCGCCTCGGCTCTGGTCGCCGCGCTGAACGAGGCGGGCGTCACCTTCGTCAAGCTCGGGCAGGTGCTGTCCTCGCGGGAGGACGTGCTGCCGCGCGACCTGGTGGATGCGCTGTCGACGCTGCAGATGGATTCCACGCCGATCCCGTGGGCCGAGGCGGAGGCGGCGATCACGGCCGAGCTCGGCCGGCCGATCGACGAGGTCTTCGCCTCGATCGACCCGCAGCCGCTGGCGGCGGCGTCGGTCGCCCAGGTGCACACCGCGCGATTGCGCGGCGACGGCGAAGAACCCGGCGACGAGGTCGTCGTGAAGATCCAGCGCCCGCGCGCCCGAGCGCAGGTGACGACGGATCTCGACATCCTCGAGCGCCTCGCGCGCACCGCCGAGGCCCGCACCGATTGGGCCCGCGACTACGGGGCGGTCGCTCTCGCGGCGGAGTTCTCCCGCGCGCTGAGCGACGAGCTCGACTACCGGGTCGAGGCGGCGGGCACCGAGATGCTGCGCGGCGCGATCGCGCGGTCGTCGTCCATGACCCTCGCCGTGCCGATCCTGTACGAGCCGTGGTGCACGAGCCGCATGATCGTGCAGCAGCGCATCACCGGCACGCCCTTCAGCCGCATCGCGACCGGCTCCCTCGATCCCGACGAGGCGCGACGCCTCGCCGACGGCGTGCTCGAATCCGTTTTCGAGCAGATCGCGGTGCGCGGGGTCTTCCACGCCGATCTGCATCCGGGGAACCTCATCCTGCAGGACGACGGCACCGTCGCGCTCATCGACTTCGGCGCCGTCGGGGTGAGCGAGCGGAGCCTGCGCCGCATGCTCATCCCGCTGCTGTTGGCCCTGTCGGCGGATGACGACGTCGCCGCCACGAACGTCATCCTCCTCATGTGCGCGCCCGAGACCGGGGCCGTCGACCACGTGGCGCTGCAGCACGACATCGGCGTCATCCTCACCCGCATGCAGAACGCCCAGGTCGACGAGAACATCTTCCGGGCGCTCGTGGACGTGCTGCGCCGCCATCGCCTGTCCATCCCGCCATCGCTGCTGCTCGTGCTGCGCACGCTGTCATCGCTGGAGGGGACGCTCCGGCGCCTCGTTCCGGACTACGACATGGTCGGGCACGCCCTGGAGCGCGCACCGCACTTCGCGCGGGCGACGTTCGACCCGAAGAACGCCGCCCTCGGTGCGCAGGCGCACCTCATGCTCGCGGGCGAGGAGCTCCGGCGCCTGCCGCGGCGGTTCGAGAACGTCACCCGCTCGCTCGAGGACGGCACCTTCTCGGTGCGGCTGCGCTCCCTCGAAGGGTCCGGCGAGCGCGGGTGGCTCGAAGAGCAGCTGAACCGCTTCCTCGTGACCGTCGTCGGGGTGGCGCTGCTGGCCGTCGGCATCAGTCTGACCGTGTCCGGCGACGGTCCGATGCTCACCGGCAACGTCGGCGTCTTCCCCTTCCTCGGCAGTCTCGTGGGGCTCGGCGGGCTCCTCCTGCTCGTGCGCAGTCTGCGCCGCGCGCTGCGCCGACGCGACGGCGGATGACGCCGGTGGCGAACCCTCGCCGGAGTGTCCCCGGGCGCCGGTAGCGTGGTGCCCATGGTCAACTATCGCTACCTGGGCAACAGCGGCCTCAAGGTCTCCGAGATCACCTACGGCAACTGGGTCACCCACGGTTCGCAGGTCGAGAACGACGCCGCCGTGAAGACGGTCCACGCCGCACTCGATGCGGGCATCACCACCTTCGACACCGCCGACGTCTACGCCGACGGCGCCGCCGAGAGCGTTCTCGGCGAGGCCATCAAGGGTCAGCGGCGCGCATCCCTCGAGATCTTCACCAAGGTCTACTTCCCGACCGGTCCGAAGGGGCCGAACGACACCGGCCTGAGTCGCAAGCACATCTTCGAGTCGATCGACGCCTCGCTGCAGCGCCTCGGCACCGACTACGTCGACCTCTATCAGGCACACCGCTTCGATGACGAGACGCCCATCGAGGAGACCTTCCAGGCCTTCGCCGACGTCGTCCGTCAGGGCAAGGCGCTGTACATCGGCGTCTCCGAGTGGACGGCGGAGCAGCTGCGCGAGGGCCACGCGCTGGCGAAGGAGCTCGGCGTCCAGCTCATCTCGAACCAGCCGCAGTACTCGGCGCTGTGGCGGGTGATCGAGGGCAAGGTCGTGCCGACCTCGCGCGCGCTCGGCATCTCGCAGATCGTGTGGTCGCCGATGGCGCAGGGCGTGCTGACCGGCAAGTACCTGCCCGGCCAGCCGGTGCCGGCCGGGTCGCGCGCGACCGACGAGAAGAGCGGCGCGAACTTCATCAAGCGCTTCCTGAACGACGACACGCTCACCGCGGTGCAGAAGCTGAAGCCCATCGCCGACGACCTCGGCCTCAGCATGGGGCAGCTCTCGATCGCGTGGGTGCTGCAGAACGACAACGTCGCCGCGGCCCTCGTCGGCGCGTCGCGTCCCGAGCAGATCGCCGACAACGTCAAGGCCTCCGGCGTCACCCTCGACGAGGGCGTGATGTCGGCCATCGACGAGGCGCTGAACGGTGTCGTCGAGGACGACGCCGAGATCACGTACGAGACCTCGCCCAAGAAGCGCCTGGTCTGAGCCGGACCGATCGAGGGCGGTGCGGGAGATGACGGTGCACAGTGCCGGACTCCTCCTGTACCGCCTTCGTCGTTCCGCCGACGGAACGGATCCCGGCGCATCCGCCGTCGAGGTGCTGATCGCCCACATGGGCGGTCCGTTCTGGTCGGCGAAGGAGGCCGCCGCGTGGAGCATCCCGAAGGGCGAGTTCGACCCGGACGCCGAGGACGCGTGGGATGCGGCGGCGCGGGAGTTCCGAGAGGAGCTCGGCGTCGATCCGCCCGATGCTCCCGCCGCCGAACTCGGCACGTTCCCGTACTCGTCGGGAAAGCGCGTGACCGTGTTCGTCGCCGACGGAGACGGGTTCGCCGCCCCGAGCGACGGCTTCGGGGAATTCGAGATGGAGTGGCCGCCGCGTTCGGGGCGCACGCAGCGTTTCCCCGAGGTCGACCGGGTCGAATGGGTCGGTGCAGATGTGGCGCGGGAGCGGCTCGTGAAGGGTCAGCGCCCCGCCCTCGACGCGCTGCTCGACCGGCTGGCGGACGCCGGCGCCTGAGAGCGCGTCTGTCGCGGATGCGGCGCGGTCAGCGACCGTTCTTCGGCGCGGTCGAGACGTCGATGCGGTCGTGCGACCCGAGCGAGGACCACGCGCTCGCCGTGCCCTTCGCGGCGTGCTCGGACGCGCGCACCGCCCGCTCGTCCGCCCAAGCGTTCAGCACGTGCCCCGAGTGGCCGCGCACGTGCTCGAGCACGACGTCGGGGAGTCCGGCGGCACGTCGCGCATCGCGGGCGCGGATGAGCTGCTCGAGCAGGTCGACGTTCTTCGTGGGGGCGCCGGTCGAGGTCTTCCAGCCGCGGCGGCGGTGGCCGTCCATCCACTTCTGGTAGGTGTCGATCGCGTACCGCGAGTCGGCCTGCACGACGAGGTGAGCGACGTCGGCGTGGTCCTCGATGGCCTTGAGCAGTCCGGTGAGCTCGCCGATGTTGTTGGTGCCGGCGGGGATCGCTCCCGCCGCCCAGTGCCCGTCTTCGCCGACCCACGCCCATCCCGCAGGGCCGGGGTTGCCCTTGCAGGCCCCGTCGGTGGCGACGACATAGGGAGAGGGTTCAGTCACTCTCCCCACGCTACCTCGGGGCCGCGACCGCGCCGCACCGTCGTCCGTTCGGCGCAATCCCTGGTGCGTCATCCGTATACGCAAGGGGCCTCCGCCGTCGACTTCGCCCCTTGATGTCCCCTCAGTGCATACACTGAGGGGATGCGGGTGGGTGACGACGGAGTGCGGATGCGCGCGAGCGACCGTGCCTACGGCGCGCTGCTCGACGACATCCAGTCCGGCGCTCTCGCGCCCGGCGCCGTCCTCGGCGAGACCGAGCAGGCGGCGAGGCTGGGCGTATCCCGCACCCCGATGCGCGAGGCGCTCGCGCGACTGGCCGCCGACGGTCTGGTGACCCAGCAGTCGCCCCGGGTCACCGTGGTCGCCGGCGTCGACGCCGACGACATCCGCGCCCTGTTCGAGGTGCGAAGGGCGCTGGAGGAGCAGGCGGCGCGGCTGGCCGCCGCACGCGGCGAACCACGGGTCTTCGCCGACCTGGCAGGCGCCTTCGCTGACATCGACGCGCACGCCGACCCCGACGCCTACACGCGCCTCATCGGCGACTTCGACCGCGCCCTCGACGCCGCGGTCGGGAACGACCACCTCACCTCTGCGCTGCGAACGGTGCGCACCCACCTCGTGCGCGTGCGACGGCTGGCCCGCGATCGCCCGGACCGGGTGCGCGCGTCGGTGACCGAGCACCGACTGATCGCCTCAGCGATCGCGCAGCGCGACGCCGACCTGGCCGCTCACGCGACGCACGTGCACCTCCACAACGCGCTCGAGGGCATCCTCGGCTCCCTTCCCGCCACCGTTTCTGAAAGGCTCGTCCCATGAGCGTCTTGCACCACACCCGTGTCCACCGCAGCGACGAGAACCTGGCGCGCGACGGACAGCTCGCGTGGCACATCGCGCAGGTCGCCGCCGACCCCGTCGAGGTCGACGACGAGACGCGCGACATGATCATCAACCGCATCATCGACAACGCCGCGGTCGCGGCGGCCTCGCTCAGCCGTCGCCCGGTCTCGGCCGCGCGCCAGCAGGCGCTCGATCACGCGGTCTCCATCAGCGGCGCGGGCGCGACGATCTTCGGATGCGCGCTCGAGCGCCGCTCGAGCCCGGAATGGGCGGCGTGGGCGAACGGGGTCGCCGTGCGCGAGCTGGACTACCACGACACCTTCCTGGCCGCGGACTACTCGCATCCCGGTGACAACATCCCGCCGATCCTCGCCGTCGCCCAGCACGTCGGCGCCGATGGCGCGGCGCTCGTGCGGGGCCTCGCGACCGGATACGAGATCCAGATCGACCTCGTGAAGGCGATCTGCCTGCACGAACACAAGATTGATCACGTCGCACACCTCGGCCCGTCGGCTGCCGCGGGAATCGGAACGCTGCTCGGCCTCGATGTCGACACGATCTACCAGGCCATCGGGCAGGCGCTGCACACCACCACCGCCACGCGTCAGTCGCGCAAGGGCGAGATCTCGACGTGGAAGGCGCACGCGCCCGCGTTCGCCGGGAAGATGGCGATCGAGGCCGTCGACCGTGCGATGCGCGGCGAGACATCCCCCTCTCCGATCTACGAGGGGGAGGACGGGGTCATCGCCTGGATGCTCGACGGCCCCGACGCCTCGTACGACGTGCCGCTGCCGGGCGAGGGTGAGCCCAAGCGCGCCATCCTGGAGTCGTACACCAAGGAGCACTCGGCCGAGTACCAGGCGCAGGCGTGGATCGATCTGGCGCGCAAGCTTCACAGCGAGCGCCCGGAGCTTGCGGACCCCGCGAACGTCGAGGCGATCGTGCTGCACACCTCGCACCACACGCACACCGTGATCGGCTCCGGGGCCAACGATCCCCAGAAGTACGATCCGACGGCCTCGCGCGAGACCCTGGACCACTCGATCCCGTACATCTTCGCCGTGGCCCTGCAGGACGGCGGCTGGCATCACGTCGACTCGTACACGCCGGAGCGGGCCGGGCGCGAAGACACCGTGGCGCTGTGGCACAAGGTCTCCACCGCCGAAGACGAGGAGTGGACCCGGCGCTACCACTCGATCGACCCGGCCGAGAAGGCCTTCGGCGGGCGCGTGGTCATCACGCTCGCCGACGGCTCGACGGTCGAGGACGAGATCGCCGTCGCCGACGCCCACCCCCTCGGCGCGCGGCCGTTCGCCCGCGAGGACTACATCGCCAAGTTCCGCACGCTCGCCGAGCCGGTGCTCGAGGAGGCGGAGATCGAGCGCTTCCTCGGGCTGGTGCAGCGCCTTCCGGAGCTGACCGCCGATGAGGTGCGGCAGCTGTCGATCGTCGCCAAGCTCGGGGTGCTCGCCACCGCACCCGCCCCGAAGGGCCTCTTCTGATGCTGTACGCGCAGACGCCGCCGCACGAGAAGCGCCGCCTGTTCCGGGAACGCCTCGCCTCGGGTGAGCTCCTCCGGTTCCCGGGGGCCTTCAACCCGCTGAGCGCGCGACTGATCGAGCGCAAGGGCTTCGAGGGCGTGTACATCTCCGGCGCCGTGCTCTCCGCCGACCTCGGCCTCCCCGACATCGGCCTCACGACCCTCACCGAGGTGGCCGCGCGCGGCGCGCAGATCGCCCGCATGACCGAGCTGCCGGCGATCATCGACGCCGACACCGGATTCGGCGAGCCGATGAACGTCGCCCGCACGGTCCAGACGCTCGAAGACGCGGGCCTTTCCGGCACGCACATCGAGGATCAGGTCAATCCGAAGCGCTGCGGACACCTCGACGGCAAGAGCGTCGTCGATGACGACACGGCGATCAAGCGCATCCGCGCGGCCGTCGACGCGCGGCGCGATCCGAATTTCCTCATCATGGCGCGCACCGACATCCGCGCCGTCGAGGGGCTGGATGCCGCCACCGACCGCGCTCGCGCGCTCGTCGACGCCGGTGCCGACGCGATCTTCCCGGAGGCGATGCGCACGCTGGAGGAGTTCGCGGCGATGCGCGAGGCCGTGGACGTGCCGATCCTGGCGAACATGACCGAATTCGGGAAGTCCGACCTCTTCTCGGTCGATCAGCTCGCCTCCGTCGGGGTGAACATGGTCATCTGGCCGGTGTCGCTGCTGCGGATGGCGATGGGTGCGGCATCCGATGCTCTCGATACGCTGGTCGACGAGGGGCATCTGACCTCGCAGCTGGGCCGCATGCAGCACCGCGCCGATCTCTACGACCTGATCGACTACGAGGGGTACAACCGCTTCGACCAGGACATCTTCACCTACCGCCCATCCCCCTGATCAGCCACACCATGTCCCACTTCCCGCTGCCATAGGCCTTCATGCCGACAGAAAGTGGGACACGCAGCCCGCAGGGACGACACGAAGGAGTGACCGTGACAGACATCCGAAAGGGACTCGTGGGCGTGGTCGCCGACGAGACCGCCATCTCGAAGGTGAACCCCGAGACCAACAGCCTCCTGTATCGCGGCTACCCGGTGCAGGAGCTCGCCGCTACGCAGCCGTTCGAGGCGGTCGCGTTCCTGCTGTGGAACGGGGAGCTCCCGACGGACGACCAGCTCGCCGAGCTCCGCTCCACCGAACGCGCGCACCGGGAGCTCGCCGACGACGTCCGAGCGGCGATCGACCTCGTGCCGCTCGACGCGCACCCGATGGACGAGGTGCGCACCGCCGTGAGCGTGATCGGCGCGCAGGATCTCGCCGGTCTCGGCTCGGTGATGGATGCCTCCGGCAGCGCCGAGGACAACCTCGTCCGCAGCATCCGGCTGTTCGCCGTGCTGCCGGCCATCGTCGCCTACGGTCAGCGTCGTCGTCGGGGCGAAGGTCTCATCGCCCCGCGTGACGACCTCGATTACGCGGCGAACTTCCTCTGGATGACCTTCGGCGAGGTGCCGGATGACGTCGTCGTCGACGCGTTCAACCGGTCGATGATCCTCTACGCCGAGCATTCGTTCAACGCCTCCACCTTCACCGCGCGGGTGATCGCGTCGACCCTGAGCGACCTGTACTCCGCCGTGACCGGCGCCGTCGGCGCCCTCAAGGGCCCGCTGCACGGCGGCGCGAACGAGGCGGTGCTGCACGTGTTCGACGAGATCGGCGACGCCGGAAACGTCTCGCCGTGGCTGGATGACGCCCTCGCCGGCAAGCGCAAGATCATGGGCTTCGGCCACCGCGTCTACAAGCGGGGCGACTCCCGCGTGCCGACCATGAAGGCCGCACTCGACTCCCTCGTGTCGCACTACGACCGCCCCGAGGTCGCCGCGCTCTACGACGCCCTCGAGACGGAGTTCATCGAGCGCAAGGGCATCTATCCGAACCTCGACTACCCGTCCGGGCCCGCTTACAACCTCATGGGCTTCGACACCCACACCTTCACGCCGCTGTTCGTCGCGGCGCGCGTCGTGGGCTGGACCGCGCACATCATGGAGCAGCAGGCCTCGAATGCGCTCATCCGTCCCCTGTCCGACTACAGCGGGCCGGATGAGCGACACGTGGCGGGATACGTGCCCGACACCGCCGCCGTCGACGTCGCCGAGCGCCCCGAGGAGGCCGCGGGCTGATCTGTCCGGCGGCGACGCGGCGTGAGAGGATCGCGACATGCGATCCGCCGTCATCGTCGACGCCGTCCGCACTCCGTCGGGCCGGGGAAAGCCCGGCGGGGCGCTGAGCGGGGTCCACCCCGCCGACCTCGTCGGTATCGTGCTCACGGCGCTTCTCGAACGCAACGGACTCGAGTCCGCGCAGGTCGACGACGTCATCCTCGGATGCGTCAGCCAGCTCGGCGATCAGGCGATGAACATCGCGCGCCAGGCCGTGCTGTCCGCCGGATTCGACGAATCGGTTCCGGCCACGACGATCGACCGTCAGTGCGGGTCGAGCCAGCAGGCCGCGCACTTCGCCGCGCAGGGGGTGATCGCGGGCGCCTACGACGTCGTCATCGCGGGCGGTGTCGAATCGATGAGCCGGGTGCCGCTCGGATCGTCGACCGCCGGCGGCAGCGTGCCGGACGGCATCCGTCGCCGCTACCCCGAGGGTCTCGTGGGCCAGGGGGTCTCGGCGGAGCTCATCGCCGACCGCTGGGAGCTCACGCGAGACGAGCTCGACGCCTTCGCCGCGGAGTCCCACCGGCGCGCCGCCGAGGCCTGGCGGCGCGGGTGGTTCGATCGCCAGGTGACGCCCGTGCTCGCGGGCGGATCCGACGCGGTCGCTTTCGATGAGACGGTGCGCGAGGGCACGGCGGCGCACGCGCTCGCCGGGCTGTCACCGGCGTTCCGCACCGACGAGCTCGCGGCGCGCTTTCCGCGGGTCGAGTGGCGCATCACCGCCGGCTCCTCCTCGCCGTTGACGGATGCCGCGTCGGCCGTGCTCATCATGGCGGAGGAGACGGCCGCGGCCCTCGGCCTCACACCGCGCGCCCGCTTCCACTCCTTCGCGGTCGTCGGCGACGATCCGCTGCTCATGCTGACCGGACCGATCCCGGCGACCCGCCGCATCCTCGACCGCAGCGGCCTGGCCCTTTCGGACATCGACGTGTTCGAGGTGAACGAAGCCTTCGCCTCGGTGCCGCTCGCGTGGCAGCGCGAGTTCGACGTCGATCCTGCGATCGTGAACCCGTGGGGCGGAGCGATCGCCCTCGGGCACGCCGTCGGCGCATCCGGCACGCGGCTGATGGCGACCCTCGTCGACGCGCTCGAGCAGCGCGGCGGCCGCTACGGCCTCCAGACCATGTGCGAGGGCGGCGGTCTCGCGAACGCCACGATCCTCGAACGCCTCTGACCCCCGCAGCGGCGGAGGCGGACGGGCCCTCCGCAGCGGCGGCGGCGGGGGAGACGGCGACGGCCCCCGCGGCGAGGGCCCCCGCGGCGAGACATCGAGAGGACATCCTGCCTGCAGAGGACTCGGACCGACGTTTCCGTCCTCTCGAAGGGGGATCCCCTCTCGAGGGATGAAGGGGGATGCGCGGGCAGGCCCTTCGCAGCGGCGGCGGGGGAGACGGCGACGGCCCCCGACCCCTTGTGGGGATCGAGGGCCGTCGGAGGGATGCGGGTTACGCGGTCTGACGACGCCGGATCGCGAAGGCGACACCGCCGGCGACGAGGAGGAACGCGCCGCTCAGGGCGATCCCCCACGGCAGCTCCGCGCCGGTGGCGGCCAGGGCGCCTTCCTCGACGACGTCGACACCGATCTCGATCGGGTCCTCACCGTCGGTGGTGATCACCAGGCGGTGCGCACCGAGCTCGAAGTCCGCCGGGATCTCGATCGAGAAGCGGATGCTGCCATCCGTGCTCGCCGCCGGGATGCCGGTGACCTCGATGGGGTCGCTGAACAGGGTGGCGGCGACCTGCTGGCCGGCCTCGAGGCCCGTCAGCGTGACGGTCAGGGTTCCGCCCTGCTCGACGCGGCCGTCGTTGCCGAGCGCCACCTCGGCCCAGTCCCCACTGGTCTGCTCGCCGGTGCCCGGGAGCTCCCCGCCCGGGTCGGTCGGCTCGGGAGCGGGGTTGCCGGTGCCGGGGTTCTCGCCCCCGGGGTTCTCCCCGCCGGGGTTCTCCGAACCGGCGACCATCGCACGACCGAGCGGCGCCGGGTCGACGACGTCGAACGCCTCGAAGTAGGCGACGGTGGCCGTGAGGTCCACCTGCCCGGTGTCGGTGCGGTCGGTGCCCTCGGTGAACGTCGGGAACCCGTCTCCGCCGTTGGCGACGAAGGAGTTCGTGACGACGGTGAAGGTGTCATCGGCTGCGATCGGCTCGCCCTCGTAGAACATCTCGGTGATGTCGCCGGAGCGCGGGTCGGACTCGGTGTACTCGTAGGTGAACCCTTCGGAGACGCCGAGGTGCAGCTTCGGGCGGTCGCCCTCGGCCTTCCACTGGTCTTCGAGGATCTCCTCGATCTGCGCGCCCGTCAGGGTCATCGTCACGAGGGTGTTCGCGAAGGGCTGGACCTCGGCGGCTTCCTTGTAGGTGATGACGCCGTCAGGCGCGTAGGTGAGGTCGGCGCGCAGGCCGCCCGGGTTCATCAGGGCGATCTCGGCCGGGGTGCCGGCGTAGGACGGGTTCGACGTGGCCCAGAGGTACACGTCGGCCACCCAGTTGCCCATCGACGACTCCACGCCGCGGTCCGCTCCCGACGGTGTGCCGCCGCGAAGGATGTCGGCGCTGATCTCTCCGACGGGCACGGAGCCGACCTCGTCGGCCTCGGCGACCGCCGCGTCGACGATCGCCTGCACCTCGGCGTCGGGCTCGGCGAGTCCGGCGGTGAGGAACGTGGATGCCTGGATGGAGATCAGCTCCTCGGCCCGGGTGTCCCAGTCGATGTTCAGCAGGCCCATCGCCTTGCCGTACTCGGAGGCCTGGATGACCGGACGGGTGTCGCCCTCGGTCCCGTTGACGGCGACGTCGCACGCGTAGGTCTGGTGCGTGTGCGCCGAGACGATCGCGTCGATGTCGGCCGAGGCGCCGGTGGCGAGCGAGCCGAAGCCTGCCTGGTCGGCCGCGAGGGCCTCGCAGTCGCTCGTGGCCGCACCGGAGTGGGTGAGCAGGATCAGCACGTCGGTCTCGTCGGCGATCTGCGCGGCGACGCGGTTGGCCGCCTCGAGCTCGTCACCGAACTCGATCCCCTCGATCCCGGCCGGGTCGACCATGGTGGCGGTGTCCGGCGTGACGGTTCCGATGAACCCGATGTCGACCCCGTCGACCGTCTTGATCGCGTACTCCGGAAGCACCGGCAGGCCGGTCTCGCTGTCGTAGACGTTCGCGCCCAGGTTGTAGGGCAGCCCCGCCGCGATCTCCTCCTCGGTGACGGTGTCGTCGGTGTTCCCGCCGAATCGGGGGATCACCCGGTCGCTGAGGTCGGCGAACCCGCGGTCGAACTCGTGGTTGCCGACAGCGCCGACATCCAGTCCCGCCTCGAGGAGCGCGTCGATCGAGGGGTTGTCCTGCTGCGAGAACGACGTGAACGTCGACGCGCCGATGTTGTCACCGGCCGAGACGAACAGGGTGTTCGGGTTACGGGTTTCGAAGTCCTCGACGATGCCGGCGAGCACGGCGGCGCCGGCCTCCCCGGACGAGCCCGCCTCGAGGCGCCCGTGGAAGTCGTTGATCGTGAGGATGTCGATCTCGGTGACGTTCGGGTTCCCCATCGCGTAGATGGTCGTGGTGCCGGACACCTCGTTGCCGACTGCAAGCAGCGGCTCGCCGATCGGCGACTGGGATGCCGGAATGAACTCCAGACCCTCCGGGCCGAGGTCGCCGGCGCTCGAGAGCGTCGCCCGGTGGTCGGCGTTCTCGGGGTCGTAGTCGTCGATCGCATCCTCCACCGAGACGGAGAAGTCGCGGTTGTTGAGGTAGCTCATGTAGGTCGCGTTCGCCGGGTCGGTGATGTCGTAGGTCATCACGCCGCCGACCCGCTCGAGGCCGATGAAGGCGTACGTGCGGTCGCCCACGGTGCCGATCGCGAGGTTCTCCGGCTCCGGGCCCTTGTCCTCGCTGCGCCCCTCGAGGTTCGACTCGGTGTGGTTGGAGTTGAAGAACTCGGGAGCCGCCGCGGCGGTGACCTCTTCGAGGTCGCTGCCGGAGTCGAAGACGAGATCGCCGTCGGTGGTCCAGATGGAGAAGGAGCGTCCGCCGAGCGTGTAGAGCTCGTCGAAGCAGGTGCCCTCGTCGTTCAGGCCCATGTCGGTCAGGACGTTCAGGCGACCGAGGTCTTCGTCCTCGAGCATCCCGGCGAGCGGGCTGGTCTCGCAGACGGCCGGCGCGTCGGTCTCGTCGACGTCGCCGAGGTCCTTCGCGCGCACGGCGTCGATGAACTCGCCCCACTCGCGGCTGTCGCCCTCGTTCGCGGTGACGAGGTAGGTCTGTCCGCCCACCTCGTACGCCTCGATGCCGTCGGGCATGTAGACGCCGTAGAGCCCGTCGTAGGAGGCCTGGTTGTAGGTCGGCGCGTCCTCAGGGTCGCGGTCGCTCGCGTCGAGCGTTTCCACCGAGTAGTCCTTGAAGCCGAGAGGCCAGATGTCGGTGACCGTCGCCGAGGCCAGGTCGACGACGGCGACGGCGTTGGCCTCCTGCAGGGCGGCGTAGGCGGTGCCGTCGGCGATCGCGACGTACTCGGGCTCGATGTTGCGGCTCACGCGGTTCGCCTCGAGTGCCGTATCGCCCTGATCGGGCGCGGCCACGTCGGGACCGAACACGCGCACGTCGGCGGGAAGGTTCTCCCCCTCGAAGGCGTCGAATCCCGCGGTGCAGACGGCGTCCTGTGCCGGCGCAGCCTTCTCGGCGGGCAGCGTGACGACGCCGATCGAACCCTCCGGGTCGACCGAGAAGTCGTCGGCGGGCTCGCCCTCGTTCGCGACAACCGCGTAGGTGCCGTCTTCCGAGATGGCGACCATGTCGGGGAGGGCGCCCACGGTGACCTCTCCGAGGATCGGCGAGGCGTCGCCGTCCGGCACGAAGTCAGCATCGAAGAACACCAGGCGTCCGGGTGCCGTCTTGTCCTCGTCCTCGAACGCGATCACCCCGAGGCCGTCCTCCCGCACGGCGAGCGAGTTGGCGACGCCCGCGCTGGAGATGTCGAACATCTTCGTCGGCGCCGACGGGTTGGCGGCGTCGAGAGCCTCGACCGTGCCGGCCTGCGCGTTCACGACGAACAGCCGGTCGCCGTAGGAGTGGACGATCTCGGCGGCGGAGGCGTCGAAGATGCCGGTCTCATACGTGCCGATCGGCGTCAGCTCGAGCGTCGCGCTCTCGCTGGTGTCGGTGACGGGAGGATCGATCACGGCGGCGCCGGCCGCGGTGATCGGGACGAAGGCGAGCGCACAGGTCGCTGCTGCCGTGGTGGCAACGGCGACCGCGCGTCTGAACGTGGCTGAGGGCATGACCGTCCTGACGGGAGTCGGGTGTGCAGGGATACCCGTCAGGTCTATTGGGCTGCGGTAGCCGCGGGGTGAACGATCGGCGAACGCGAGCGAGCCTGATCGGCGTTCGCGCGGCGGAGTGCAACCGCTCGATGATCATCGGAAGGCCTGGGAATTAGATGGATGTCCAGCTAAAATAGTCGAGATGCTCGGCGCGCGCCGTTGCTCGTGAGCGAAACCGATGAGATCGAAGGAGATCGCATGTCGATGAGCACGCAGTCGGTGGGGGCGGGGTCGATGAACACGCCGTCGGTGAGCACTGCGGAGGAGCGCGCCGCCATCGTCGATGCGGTGCGGGACTTCGCCGCCGCCGAGATCGCTCCGCGCGCTCTGGAGTGGGACGAGCGCAAGCACTTCCCGCGAGACGTGCTGCACCGCGCGGGCGAGCTCGGACTCGGGGGGATCACCGTGCGCGAGGACGCCGGCGGCTCCGCGCTGTCTCGCTCCGACGCCGTGCTGATCTTCGAGGAGCTCGCGGCGGCGGACCCGGCGGTCGCGGCCTACATCAGCATCCACAACATGGTGGCGTGGATGATCGACACCTACGGTTCGAGTGCGCAGCGCGAGCAGTGGCTGCCGCGTCTGACGGCGATGGCGGACCTCGGCGGGTACTGCCTCACCGAACCCGGGGCGGGGTCGGATGCCGCCGCCATCACCACCAGCGCGATCCGCTCCGGCGACGAGTACGTGCTCACCGGTGTGAAGCAGTTCATCTCGGGCGGCGGCGTCGCATCCGTGTACGTCGTGATGGCGCGCACCGGCGAACCCGGCGCGCGCGGCATCAGCGCCTTCCTCGTCCCCGCCGATGCGGAGGGCATGTCCTACGGCGCTCCCGAGAAGAAGATGGGGTGGAACGCCCAGCCGACGGCGCAGGTCATCCTCGATGAGGTGCGCGTGCCCGCCTCGGCCGTGCTCGGCGACGAGGGCCAGGGGTTCCGGATCGCGATGTCCGCGCTCGACGGGGGACGGGTGAGCATCGCCGCGTGTTCGCTCGGCGGCGCCCGCTCCGCCCTCGATCGTGCGACGCGCTACGTGCAGGAGCGCTTCACCTTCGGTGAGCCGCTCGCCGAGAAGCAGGCCGTCGTCTTCGCGCTCGCCGACATGGCCACCGATCTGCGGGCCGCGCGCGGCATGGTGCGCGATGCGGCGGCGGCGCTCGATGAGCGATCCGACGACGCGTCGATGCAGTGCGCCATGGCGAAGAGGTTCGCCACCGACGTCGGATTCCGCGTCGCGAACGACGCCCTGCAGCTGCACGGCGGGTACGGCTATCTGCACGACTACGGCATCGAGAAGATCGTGCGCGACCTGCGGGTGCACCAGATCCTCGAGGGCACGAACGAGATCATGCGCGTCATCATCGGACGCGAGCTGATCGGGGCCTCGCGATGAGGGTCGCGTTCCTCGGTCTCGGCCACATGGGCCTGCCGATGGCCCGCAACCTCGTCGGCGCCGGGCACGACGTCGTCGGGTTCGACGTGGTGGACGGCGCGCGGGAGGTGGCGCGCGCCTCCGGCCTGCGCGTCGTCGACTCGGCGACGGGTGCGGTCGCCGACGCCGAGGTCGTCATCACGATGTTCGCCGCCGGTCACCAGGTCATCGACGCCTACCGCGGCGGTGCGGGGCGGCCGGGGCTGCTGGCCGCCGCCCCCGGCGGCATCCTCTTCGTCGACTGCTCCACGATCGCCGTCGACGAGGCCCGCGCCGCGCATGCTCTCGCCGAGGCCGCGGGGCTGCGCAGCGTCGACGCGCCCGTCTCGGGCGGGGTGGTCGGCGCCGAGAACGCGACGCTCACGTTCATGGTCGGCGGTGCGCGCGCCGATGTCGACGCGGCACGGCCGCTGCTGGAGGTGATGGGTGCGCGCGTCGTGCACTGCGGCGGACCGGGTCTCGGGCAGGCGACGAAGGTGTGCAACAACATGATCCTCGCGGCGTCGCAGATCGTGGTGGCCGAGGCGTTCGTGCTGGGGGAGCGCCTCGGTCTGTCGCACCAGGCCCTGTTCGACGTCGCCGCTCACGCGTCGGGGCAGTGCTGGGCACTGACCACCAACTGCCCGGTGCCCGGGCCCGTTCCGTCGAGCCCCGCGAACCGCGGCTTCGAGCCGGGATTCGCCGGCGCCCTGATGGACAAGGATCTCGGGCTCGCCGAGAAGGCCGTCGAGCTCACCGGTGTCGACGCGCGGATGGGCATGCTCGCCCGCACGATCTACCGTGAATTCGTCGACGGCGGTGGGGCCGGGCGCGATTTCTCGGGCATCATCGAGAGCGTCCGCGCCCCGTCCGACGATCCGAGGAGCACCGCATGATCGACTACGAGACCATCCGTTCCGACACGCGCGGCCGCGTCGGCTGGATCACCCTCCACCGTCCCGAGGCGCTCAACGCGCTCAACACGACGGTGATGCGCGAGGTCGTCGACGCCGCCACCCGCTTCGACGCCGACGAGCGCATCGGCGCCATCGTGCTGACCGGGTCGGAGAAGGCGTTCGCCGCCGGCGCCGACATCAAGGAGATGGCCGACAAGTCGGGCCTCGAGATGACGATGGACGATCACTTCGGCCAGTGGGCGCGCCTCTCCGCGGTGCGCACGCCGGTGATCGCCGCCGTCTCGGGATACGCCCTCGGCGGCGGTTGCGAGCTCGCCATGATGTGCGATGTCATCCTGGCCGCCGACACCGCGAGATTCGGTCAGCCCGAGATCAACCTCGGCGTCATCCCCGGCATGGGCGGCACGCAGCGCCTGCTGCGCGCGATCGGCCCGTACAAGGCGGCCGAGCTCATCCTCACCGGTCGCACGATGGATGCTGCCGAGGCCGAGCGTTCCGGTCTCGTCTCACGTGTCGTGCCGGCCGCCGACCTGATCGAGGAGGCGGAGAAGACCGCGTCGACGATCGCCGAGAAGTCGCTGCCGTCGCTGTACGCCGCCAAGGCCGCCCTCGCCGCCGCGCAGGAGTCGTCGCTGGCGGAGGGGCTGCGCTACGAGAGGCAGGCCTTCGCCGCGCTCTTCGACACCGCCGACCAGAAGGAGGGCATGGCAGCCTTCCGCGAGAAGCGCCCGCCGCACTTCACCCACCGCTGATGCCGACCCGTTCATCCGCGAGACCCGGGCGCACCGCCGAGACCGGGGTGCGTGCGGCCGGGTCTCGGACGCCCGCCCGGGTCTGGATGCGCGGGAGCTCAGAGCGGGTCGGGCACCGGACGCGGGTCGGTGAAGTCGCCGGCGTCCTTGCGCATCCGCGCGATGATGCCGGCAAGCTCTTCGGCGTCGCCGTCGTCGAGACCGACGTTCTCGAACACCTCGGCGTTCAGCGCCACCGTCGCGCGCTCGACCACGTCGCGGCCGGCGTCGGTGAGCACGAGCATCGCGGCGCGTCCATCGACCGGGTGCGGCTCGCGGGCGGCGAGCTCGGCGCGCACGAGCCGGTCCACCGTGTTCGTGACGCTCGTGGGATGCACCTGCAGGCGCGCGATCGCGCTGGCCATCGGCATGCGCCCGTCGCGCGTGAAGGCGAGCAGCCGCAGCATCTCGTACCGCGCGAACGACAGGCCGAACGGCTTCAGCGCCGCATCGATGCGGGCCATGAGGATCTGCTGCGCGCGGATCACCGAGGTGACCACCGACATGCCGGTGGCGGCATCCGTCCAGCCGTGAGCCACCCACTGGCGCTTCGCCTCGGCGAGCGGGTCGATGGGCAGGGGGCGCTGTCGGGCCATCCTCCACCTCCGGGTCGTCGTCTCCACGCTAGCCCAGCGGGCCCGGCCGGTGGCGCGCGCATAGACTCGACACGACGAAGGAGCGGAGCCTGATGAAGATCGTGGTCCTGGTCAAGGAGGTCCCGGATACCTACGGTGACCGCGTGCTCGATCTCGAGACCGGCCTCGCGCAGCGCGACGCCGGGGACCGGGTTCTCGATGAGATCGGCGAACGGGCCCTCGAGGTCGCTCTCGCCCATGCCGATGCGTCGGGCGACGCCGAGGTCGTCCTGCTGTCGATGGCGCCGGATGCGGCGACGACGTCGCTGCGCCGAGGTCTCGCGATGGGGGCGGCATCCGCGGTGCAGGTCGTGGACGAGGGCCTCGTGGGCGCCGACCTCGGCCTCACCGCGCAGGTGCTCGCCGCAGCCCTGGACCGCATCGGATTCGATCTCGCGATCACCGGAAATCTCTCCACCGACGGCACCGGCGGCGTGCTGCCGGCGATGATCGCCGAACTGCTCGACGTCCCCGCCGCCACCGCGCTGACGAGTGTGCGGATCGGCGACGTGGAGGTCGCAGGTGTGCGCGCGAGCGACGCGGGGACCATGGAGGTGTCCGCGTCGCTCCCGGCGGTGATCTCGATCACCGAGGCGCTGCCCGACCCGCGCATGGCCAATTTCAAGGGGATCATGGCCGCGAAGAAGAAGCCCTTCGAGACGCTGACCCTCGCGGATCTCGACATCGACCCGCTCGACGCGCGGTGGTCGAGATCGATCATGATCGGCATCGCCGAGAAGCCGCCCCGCGCGGCGGGGGTCAAGATCGTCGACGAGGGTGACGCGGGCGAGAAGCTCGCGGACTTCCTCGTCGAGAACCGGCTGGCATAGGAGCGACGACATGGCGGAATACGCGAAGGATGCGGTGCTGGTGCTCCTCGAGGCGACGCCCGCGGGCGAGCTGACGAAGTCGGCCGCGGGTCTGATCGGAGCCGCATCCCAGGTCGGCACGCCGATCGCCGTCCTCGTCGGCGCGGAGAAGCTGGCGCACGATGCCGCGGCTCTCGGAGCCGGCACGGTGCTGGTCGCCCCGGCGGGCGAGGGACTCACGGTTCCGGCCGTCGACGCGCTGGCGGCGGCCGTCGAGCTGGTCGACCCGGATGCGGTCCTGACGGCCCACTCGATCGAAGGGCGCGAGGTCGCCGGGCGCCTCGCCGCCCGGCGTCGATCCGGCCTGTGCGTCGACGCCATCGGTGTCTCGCGCGACGACGAAGGCGTGATCGCGCACCACTCGGTGTACGGCGGGTCGTACGACGTGGATGCGTCCGTCACGTGGGGTGCACCCATCATCACCGTGCGCCAGGGCTCGATCGAGGCGCGTGCCGATGCCGTCGCCGATCCGGTCATCGAGACGCTCGAGGTCGCTCCGTCGGGCCGGAAGGCGGCGGCTGTCGGCGCCGTCGCCGAAGCCGCCGTCTCGTCGTCGCGACCGGAGCTGCGCGGCGCGGCCAAGGTCGTCTCGGGGGGTCGCGGGCTCGGCTCCGAAGAGGGGTTCGCCCTCGTCGAGCAGCTCGCCGACGCCCTCGGCGCCGCCGTCGGCGCCTCTCGGGCCGCGGTCGACGCGGGGTACGTGCCGGCGTCGTTCCAGGTCGGGCAGACCGGCGTATCGGTGTCGCCGCAGCTGTACATCGCCCTCGGAATCTCCGGCGCCATCCAGCACAAGGCCGGGATGCAGACGGCCAAGACGATCGTCGCGATCAACAAGGACGGCGACGCCCCGATCTTCGACATCGCCGACTTCGGCGTCGTCGGCGACCTCTTCACCGTCGTGCCGCAGCTGATCGCGGCGCTCGAGGCGAAGCGGAAGTAGCGCGGATGGCGACCTACGCGCGCACCGTGCGGCAGGGGCTGCCCCGGCGGCCGAGCGGAGAGCCGTGGCCGCCCGTCGACGCCCCCGTTCCGTCCGTAAACGCGGTGCCGCCCGCCGACGCCCCCGTTCCGCAGTCGGTTTCTGCGGGTGTTTCGGGTGTGGATGCGTCGAATGTGACTGCGGAGCGGGGTGTGGAGCGGGGTGTGGGGGTGCACGGTTCTGTTCCGCAGTCGGTTTCTGCGGGTATTTGGGGTGTGGATGCGCCGAAGGTGACTGCGGAGCGGGATGTGTGGTCCGCGGCGGCGTCGACGCTGCGCCGCGGCCTGCCGAGGGTGAAGGGCGGCGACCCGTGGCCGCCCGCCTCCGCTTCCGCCGCGGCATCGGCTGCCGCGGCGGCTTTGGGTCCGCAGACCATGGCGGCGGAACCGGTCGCGCCGACGGCCCGGCCGACCGAGCCCGCCGCGCCTGCCGCGCCTGCCGCTCCGCAGTCAGAAGCTGCGGGTGTGGGCGCGCTTGACCCACAGAAAGTGACTGCGGAACGGGGTAGCCCGACTGCGGAACAGGGGAAGTCGGTGGGTGGCGGGGCTGTCCGCCGCGGGCTGCCGCGGGTTCGCGGTGGGGAGCCGTGGCCCCCGGCACCCGTCCGGCCGGCCCCCGCCGCGGTGGCGCCCGAGACGGATGCCACGCCGAGACCCGGAGGTGCACCCGAAACGCCGGCCACCGCCGTGGCGGCGCGGGCCGACCTCTCGCAGCCCCTGCCGTTCACGCGCACGGTGTGGAACGGGCGGGCGCCGCGGACGGCGCCGCCCGCATCCGAGCCCCGTCGCATGGGTCCCTTCACGCCCCTGCAGTGGATCGGGGCGGTGGTCGTCGGTGGCATCGCCGTGGTCTACGCGGCCGCGATGCTCGTGCTGGCGATGCGGTGGCTCGCGAGCACCGAGCCGCTGCAGGCGTTCCTCACCGCGTTCCCGGGCGAGTACCACCTGCCGGAGGGGGCGCCGGTGGGACTGCCCGCGTGGCTCGGATGGCAGCACTTCCTCAACACGTTCTTCATCCTGCTGATCATCCGCACCGGGTTGCGCGTGCGCACAGAGAAGCGCCCGACCGCGTTCTGGTCGCCCCGCACGAATCGCAAGCGCAAGATCAGCCTGAACCTGTGGTTCCACCAGTCGCTCGACATCCTCTGGATCGCCAACGGCGTCGTGTTCGTCGCGCTGCTGTTCGTCACGGGTCAATGGATGCGGATCGTCCCGACCTCGTGGGAGGTCTTCCCCAACGCGCTGTCGGCCGGCATCCAGTACCTCACGCTCGACTGGCCCACCGAGAATGGGTGGGTCAACTACAACAGCCTGCAGCAGCTCGCCTATTTCAGCGTCGTCTTCATCGCGGCACCGCTGGCGATCGCCACGGGCGTGCGCATGTCGGGGGTGTGGCCGAAGAACGCCAAGACGCTCAACCGGGTGTATCCGGTGGAGTGGGCGCGCGCGGTGCACTTCCCGGTGATGCTCTTCTTCGTGGCGTTCATCTTCGTTCACGTCGTGCTCGTCTTCGCCACGGGGACGCTGCGAAATCTCAACCACATGTACGCCGCGCAGGGCTCGGCCGATCCGAACGCCTACGCCGACAACTGGACCGGGTTCTGGATCTTCGCCGCCTCGCTCGTGGTGATCGCCGCTGCCTGGGTCGCCGCACGCCCGCTCGTGCTCGCGCCCATCGCGCGCCTGTTCGGGTCGGTGTCGGGCCGCTGAGCGGAGATCCGACCGGGGGATAACCCCCGGTCGGATCTCCGGATCCCTCGGGCGCGCGCCGCCGGGGGCCGGTCGTACCGTTGTCGACATGACCACTCCCGACTCCCCACCCGGACGCCGGCCGGCCGCACCGGCGATGATCGCCGGATCGCTCGCGCAGCTCGCCGCGCTCGGCGTGATCGGTCCCGCCGTCTTCACCGTGCTGTTCACCCTGCTGGGGGTCGGACTGGGCCTCGTGCCCCTTCTCGGCGTCGGCCTGCTGCTGCTCTACGTGCTCGTCTACGCGATGTACGCCACCGCGTGGCTGGAGTACGCCCGCGTCGACGGCCTCTACGGCCTGGAGCTGCCACCGGTCCGCGTCCGCCGCTCTTCGCGCCCCGGATTCGGCGGGTTCCTCCGCATGGTCTGGGCGCAGTTCACCGACCCGATCGTGTGGCGCGGCATCGCCAGCATCGCGGTCTCCACCGTGCTCGGCCTCCTCGTCGTCCCGCTGCTCACGGCCGTCATCGCGGGCATCGCCGGGGCCTTCGCGCCGCTGTACGCGGGCGAGACCGTGCGTCTGTTCGGCATCGGCCTCGACGTGGGGTCGGCCCTCGCCGTGCCCGTGGGCATCGTCGGGACGCTCGCCGCGTCCGCCGCCCTCGTGGGACTCGCCATCCTGCACGGTGTGCTCGGCCGGGCAATCCTCGTCCCCTCCCGCGAAGCCCAGCTCGCCCACGAGGCGCGACTCTCCCACGAGCAGCGTGCCGGCGCGGTGCGGTCGGCCGAGGTGGAGCGCACCCGGATCGAGCGCGATCTCCACGACGGCGTGCAGCCGAGACTGGTCTCGGTCGGGATGACGCTGGGCCTCGCCCAGCAGAAGGTCGACGTCGACCCGCAGGCCGCCAAGGAGCTGATCGCCGAGGCGCACACCTCGACCAAGGCCGCGATCACCGAGCTGCGTCAGCTCGCCCGCGGCATCCACACCTCGGTCCTCGACGACCGTGGACTCGACGCCGCCCTGTCGGCGCTCGCCGCCCGCTCGCCGGTGCCGGTCACCCTCGACGTGCGCGTTCCCGGCCGGTGCGGTCCGGCCGCCGAGGCCGCGGTGTACTTCGTCATCGCCGAGTCGCTCACCAACGCCGCCAAGCACTCCCGGGGAACCGAGGCGCGCGTGCTCGTGCGGCTGCGCGAGGAGGGCACGCTCTGGGCCCGCATCGAAGACAACGGCGTGGGCGGTGCCCGCGTCGTCGCCGGCGGCGGACTCGACGGCATCGCCAATCGCGTGCTCGGCGTCGGCGGCACGTTCCGCCTCGACAGTCCCGGCGGGGGCCCGACGACGGTGGAGGTGACCGTGCCATGCGCATCCTGATCTGCGAAGACTCCGCACTGCTGCGGGAGGGCCTGGTGCGCCTGCTCGCCGACGCCGGCCACGAGGTGGTCGCCGCCCTTCCCGACGCGACGCGGCTCGACGACACCGTCGTCGAGGTCTCGCCCGACCTGTGCATCCTCGACGTGCGGCTGCCGCCGACGCGCACCGACGAGGGCATCCGCGCCGCCCTGCGGCTGCGCGCCGCCGACCCGCAGCTGCCGGTGCTCGTGCTCTCGCAGTACGTCGAGGAGCGCTACGCCAGCGATCTCATCGCCGGCAAGGGAGGAGCCCTCGGCTACCTCCTGAAGGACCGCGTCGCCGACGTGGGCGAGTTCGTCGAGAGCGTCGAGCGGATCGGTGCCGGCGGCACCATCCTCGACCCCGAGGTCGTCGCGCAGCTGCTGTCGCGCCGCGCCCTCGACGAACGGATGAGCCGCCTCACCGACCGGGAGGCGAGCGTGCTCGCCCTCATCGCGGAGGGGAAGTCCAATCACGCGATCGCGCGCACCCTCTTCGTCAGCGAGGGCAGCGTCGAGAAGCACATCACCGCCGTCTTCCAGAAGCTCGACCTCGAACAGGACGAATCGGGGAACCGGCGTGTCCTGGCCGTGCTCGCCCACCTCGAGCACGGCGGCCCCGTCACCGGCGCCACGCAGACAGGAGAACCGTCATGACCGATACCCTCACCCCTCCGCCCGCGCAGCCGCCGTCCGCGCCTGCGCCGACCACGCCGCCGTCACGCACGCGCGCATCGTCGACCGTCATCGCGATCCTCACGATCGCGTTCGGCGTGGTCGTGATCGTCGGGGCCCTCGTCGCCACATCCTTCCGGGCCGTGGGCGCGGCGATGGTCGATGACGCATCGCACACCGCGGACGCGGTCGGCGTGCGCACTCTCGACGTCGACGTCACGGCCGCCGAGCTGCGGGTCGAATTCGCCGACGTCGACGAGGCGCGCCTCGACGTGTCGCGCGCAGCCGCCGCCGACCAATGGCGGCTCGTGCGCGACGGCGACCGCCTCGCCGTCTCGACCCCGGACGAGTTCTTCGGCATCCCGTGGCTCTTCGGCGGCAACGGCAGCGCCGTGCTGGTGCTGCCCGAGCGACTCGAAGGGGACGGAATGGATGCGGCGCTGGACCTCGCCGCGGGACGCATCGTCGCGGACGCCGACTGGGGCGAGGTCGACCTGTCCGTCAGCGCCGGGGAGATCGACCTCAGCGGCACCGCTGACGGCGTCGTCGCCGACGTGAGCGCCGGCAAGATCGAGCTCGACGTGTCGGACGTGGCCGACGGGCGCTTCGACGTCAGCGCCGGGGAGATCGTCGCGCGACTCGGCGGGAGCGCCCCCGACGCCCTGCAGGTATCGGTGAGCGCCGGATCCCTCCGCCTGGTCGTCCCCGACGACGTCTATGCCGTCGACGTCGACGTGTCGGCCGGTGAGGTGACGAACCGGCTGCAGACCTCGCCCGACGCCGCCCACCGCATCTCCGGAGACGTCTCCGCCGGCGACCTCCGCCTCATCCCCGGCAGCTGAGGGCCGCGCTCAGGCGCGCGCGGTCCCGCGGCCGGAGAGGATATCCCGGCTGGAGAGGACGGATCCGCAACGAAGCGTCCTCTGGGAGCGGGATCTCCTCCTGAGGCGCACGCGGTTTGAGGCGCACGCTGAGGCCTCGGGGCCTCGGACCCGCGGCCGCATCCTGCCCGCGCCCCTGCCCGCGCCCGGATCCGGTCCCGCGCTCAAGAGGAGAACCTGGTTGGAGAGGACGGATCCGCAACGAAGCGTCCTCTCGGAGCGGGATCTCCTCTTGAGGCGCACGCGGTTTGAGGCGCACGCGGTGGCCTTGAGGTGGCGCGGGCCCCAGGGTGACGGCAGCTGAGGGCCGCGCTCAGGCGCGCGTGGCGCGGCCGGCGGCGTACCCCTCGGCGTAGGCCTCGTCGGCGCCCTGCCGGAACATGTCGCGCTCGGCGGGGCGCACGATCGTGCGGGCGCCGGGCAGGTCGAGGTCGCCGACGAGGTCGGCGCGCCCGCGGACGACGGCGACGGGCAGGCCCGCGGCCTTGCCCTTGACGAGGTCGGCGGCGGCCGCGATCTCGTCGGCGACGCAGGGCATCGTCACCACGAGGGGCCGGCCCTCGGTGTCGGTGTGCCCGCGCAGGTCTTCGAACACGCGCACCCCGGCGGCGCCGATCGCGTGGTCGGTCTGACCCTCGCGCCACGCGCGGCCGAGCGTGTCGGTCACGAGCACGCCGACGCGAGCGCCGCAGCGCTCTCGCAAGCCGGACGCGATCGCGCGGGCCGAGGCGTCGGGGTCCGCGGGCAGCAGCAGCACCGTGCCGTCGGGGGTGTTCGAGGCATCCACTCCGGCGGCGGCCGAAACGATGCCGAGCGGATTCTCCACGATGCGGGTCACGTGCCCGGTCGGGCTCGTGCGTGAGGCGACCAGTCGCACGGTCTGCTCGGTGATGGCGTCTTCGCGGTCGTCGGCATGCAGGATGCGGCCCTCGGCTTTGGACACGATCTTCGAGGTCACCACGACGATGTCGCCGTCGGCGAGCGGAACGCTGCGCGCTATCGCGGCGGCGATCAGGGAGACCAGGTCGTCACGCGGTGAGACCTCGGGGATGCCCTCAAGGGCCCACGCCTGCAGCACCGGTCAGCGCACGAAGCGCACTTCGGTCAGCGTCTCACCGAGGAAGGGCTCGGTGTGGGTCGCGCCGTCGAGCGTGAAGCCGTTGCGGGTGTAGAAGCGGTGAGCGCGAGGGTTGTCCTCGGCGACCCAGAGGTAGATCTCCTCATCGGCGGGCACGACCGCGTCGAAGAGCTTCTGGCCGATGCCGGTGCCGTGCCACGCGTCGAGCAGGTAGATGAAGTACAGCTCGCGGTTGCGCACGGCATCCTTGTCGCGGGCGGGACCGGATCCGGCGAACCCGACGATCTCGCCCTCGACGAGCGCGGCGAACATCCGGAAGTCGTCGCCCTGCACGGCCCAGTGGGTCCAGAGTTCCGCCAGGCGTCGCGGCGACACGTTCTCCAGCGCGGCCTTGCTGATGAGGTGGTCGTAGGTCTCGTGCCAGCAGGTCGCGTGCACTCGACCGAGGTCGACGGCATCCACGTCCCGGACCGGACGGACGACGATGTCGGTCTGCAGTTCGGCTTCCATGCGGTGACTCTACGCTCGGGCGCGCCCGGTCGGAAATCCGCGGGTGAACGCCGGGCGACGGGTGCGGGAACGAATGCGCGCCGCGTGTGAGCCCGCATGCCGTGCCGCGTGTGAGCCCGCATGCCGTGCCGCGTGCGATTGTGCCGTTCCGACAACCGGATCGCGCGCGGAGTCGTGAATCGCTACCATCGGCGCTCGTGAATGTGTGGTGGCGCACCCTGCTGACGATCCTGCTCGCACGTCGGCGAATGCGCCGCGAGGGGGTCATGTCGCCGACGGCGGTCGGCCGCATCCGCCTCACGACCCTGCCGACCGACATCGACATCCTGCAGCACATGAACAATGGCAGGTACCTGTCGCTGTTCGACCTCGGGCGGTGGGACCTGCTCACTCGCACCGGGCTGCTCGGCGCGATGCGCCGGTACGGCTGGTACGCCGTCGTGTCGTCGGAGACGGTGACCTTCCGCAAGTCGCTGAACCTGTGGCAGCGCTTCGACGTCGAGTCACGGCTCATCGGCCACGACGACCGGGCGGTCTACCTCGAGCATCGCGCCGTGGTCGGCGGCGAGGTCTATGCGCGTGCCGTCATCCGCGCCCGCATGATGAAGCGCAGCGGCGGCACCCTCTCCCATGAGGAGCTGTTCGGCGCGGTCGGCCGCCCCGAGGGCATCCCCGACGTCGACGCATGGATCCATGACTGGGCCTCCGCCTCCGCTCTTCCCTCGACCCGTCGCGAGGCGCCCAGCATCTGGGACTGAATCGCCCGGATCGCTCCTCGGCTCCGCGGGTGCGCCGACGTAGGCTTCGCGTATGTCCCAGCCCTCCCCGTCGCGAGTGTCCTCGGACAGTCTCACCGCCCGCGCCGTCGCGCTCGCCGAGCGCTGGACGCGCGAATCCGCGCAGGTCGAGCCCGACCCGGCCGCCCAGCGGCTCGCGGGGGTGCTCAAGGACGCCAACGGGCTGCCGTTCACGATGGGCTTCGTCGACGGCGTCATGCGCCCGGAGAGCCTGGGTGCCGCCGCGTCGCGCCTCAACCGGATCGCGCCGCTCGTGCCCGAGTTCCTGCCGTGGTACCTGCGCGGCGCCGTGCGGGTCGGCGGTGCCGTCGCCCCGGTGCTGCCCGCACCGGTCGTGCCGATCGCGCGCCGGGTGCTGCGGGAGATGGTGGGGCACCTGGTGGTGGATGCGCGCCCCGACAAGCTCGGTCCGGCCATCGAGCGGCTGCGCGAATCCGGGGCGCGGCTCAACCTGAATCTGCTCGGCGAGGCCGTTCTCGGCGAGGCCGAGGCGAAACGGCGGCTCGACGGCATCCACGACCTCATCCGTCGACCCGACGTCGACTACGTCTCGGTCAAGGTCTCCGCCATCGCGAGCCACATCTCGATGTGGGCCTTCGACGCGGTCGTCGACGCGGTCGTCGAGCGCCTCCTGCCCCTCTACCTGTCGGCGGCCTCCGACGACACCTTCATCAATCTCGACATGGAGGAGTACCGCGACCTCGACCTGACCATCGCCGTCTTCACGCGCATCCTCGAAGACCCCCGCCTGGCCGGTCTCGAGGCCGGCATCGTGCTGCAGACCTACCTGCCGGATGCGCTGCCGGCGCTGCAGCAGCTCACTGCGTGGGCCCGGCAGCGCGTGGCCGCCGGGGGCGCGCGCATCAAGGTGCGGCTGGTGAAGGGCGCGAATCTCGCGATGGAGCGCGTCGACGCGGTGCTGCACGGGTGGGAGCTCGCCACCTACGACGCGAAGGTCGACACCGACGCGAACTACGTGCGGTGCCTCGACCACGCGCTGCGGCCGGAGAACACCGCCGCCGTGCGTCTCGGGGTCGCCGGGCACAACCTGTTCCACATCGCCTACGCGTGGCTGCTCGCCGGCGACCGCGGCGTCTCGGACGACCTCGAGATGGAGATGCTGCTGGGCATGGCCCAGGGGCAGGTGGCCGCGGTCGCCCAAGAGGTGGGACACGTGCTGCTCTATGTGCCGGTGGTGCGGCCGGATGAGTTCGACGTCGCGATCAGCTACCTGGTGCGGCGGCTGGAGGAGAACGCGTCGAGCGAGAACTTCCTGTCGGCGGCGTTCGAGATCGCCGAGGACTCCGAGCTGTTCGACCGCGAGCGCGACCGCTTTCTCGCATCGGTGGCTCGGGCCGCCGACCCGTCGCTACCGGCCGGGCCGAACCGCGCGCAGGATCGCGCTGCCCAGCCCGGTGCCGACGACGCGCGCGCCGTCGCGGGCGGGGCCCGCGCCGTGCTGCGCGAACCGGAGCAGGCGCAGACCGGCACGCCCGCCGAGAGCGGGCTGACGCAGGCCGTCCTCGGCATCGCGCGTTCCTCCGGTGACGACGGCGACACCGACGCGACGCCCTTCGGCTCGTTCGGCGACGCCGTGCGGTTCGGCGGCGAGGCGTTCGTCGACACCGCCGTCTTCTCCGAGCGCGAACGTCGCACGCTGGCACGTGCGGCGGGTGCGCCCGGGTTCGCCAACACCCCGGATTCCGACCCGGCGCTCGCAGCCAACCGGGCGTGGGCGGCCGACATCCTCGCCCGCGTCGCGACCTCGACCGCGGGGGAGAGCGTCGTCGCGGCATCCCGTGTGAACGACGAGGCCGACCTCGATCGCGCCGTGCAGCGCGTGCGGGATGCGGCGCGCGCGTGGGGTGCGCGCCCGGCCTCCGAGCGGGCGACCGTGCTCCAGGCCGCCGCGCGCGCCCTGGAGGCGCGGAGGGGGGAGCTCATCGAGGTCGCCGCCTCGGAGACGGGGAAGGTGTTCGCCGAGGCCGATGTCGAGGTCAGCGAAGCGGTCGACTTCGCGAACTACTACGCGGCGACCGCGCGCGAGCTCGACCGCGTGGGCGGCGCGCTGTTCCTGCCGTCGAGCGTCACCGTCGTCGCCCCGCCGTGGAACTTCCCGATCGCGATCCCCGCGGGCGGCGTGCTGGCCGCGCTCGCCGCCGGGTCGGGCGTCGTGTTCAAGCCCGCGCCGCCGTCGCGGCGCTGCGCGGCGGTCGTCGCCGAAGCGCTGTGGTCCGCCGGGGTGCCCCGTGACGTGCTCGCGTTCGTCGACATCGACGAGGCCGACCTCGGCCGACGACTCATCGCTCATCCCGACGTCGACCGCGTCATCCTCACCGGCTCGTGGGACACCGCCGCGCTGTTCCGCTCGTGGCGCCCCGATCTGCCGCTGCTGGCCGAGACGAGCGGCAAGAACGCCCTGATCATCACGCCCTCCGCCGACCTCGACCTCGCCGCATCCGACCTCGTCAAGAGCGCCTTCGGTCATGCCGGTCAGAAGTGCTCGGCGGCGTCGCTGGCCATCCTCGTCGGCCCGGTCGGTCGGTCGAGGCGGTTCTCGCGGCAGCTCGTCGATGCGGTGCGTTCCCTGCGCGTCGCGCCGCCGACGGATCCGCTCGCCGAGGTGGGCCCGGTCATCGAGAAGCCGCACGGAAAGCTGAAGTGGGCGCTGACGACCCTCGACGACGGCGAGCAGTGGCTCGTGGAGCCGACCCTGCTCGACGCCGGGTCCGCATACGACGGTCGCCTGTGGACGCCGGGAGTTCGTGTCGGCGTGCAGCCGGGGTCGCGCATGCATCTCGAGGAGTTCTTCGGGCCCGTGCTCGGCATCATGCACGCCGGCTCGCTCGAGGAGGCCATCGATCTGCAGAACGCCGTCGCGTACGGCCTGACAGCGGGCCTGCACACGCAGAGTCCGGACGACCTGGCCCGGTGGCTCGACGGCGTGCAGGCCGGCAATCTCTACGTCAACCGCGGCATCACGGGTGCGATCGTGCAGCGTCAGCCCTTCGGCGGGTGGAAGCGCTCGTCGGTCGGGCCGGGAGCGAAGGCGGGCGGACCCAACTACCTGATCGGGCTCGGCTCGTGGCGGCCGACCCCCGGTGGGGCCGGCTCGCAGACGCTTCACCTGAAGGGGCTCGACTCCCGCATCACCGCCGTCATCGAATCCGCCCAGCCGTCGCTGTCGTACGACGCCTTCGACTGGCTGCGTCGGGGTGCGCTGTCGGATGCGGTGGTGTGGAGTCGGGAGTTCGGCCAGGTGCGCGACGTGTCGGGGCTCGGCATCGAGCGGAACCTGTTCCGCTACCGCCCGGTCGACGTCGCGGTGCGGGCGGCGGGCGACGCGACCTGGCAGGCGCTGCTGCGCGTGATCGTCGCCGGCATCCGCTCCGGTTCGTCGATCACCGTCAGTGCGCCGGTGGGGCTGCCGGCCGAGGTGCGGCGCACGCTCGATGACCACGGCGTGACCGTGTACGTCGAGAGCGACGCGGAGTGGATCGGGCGGATGACCCTGCCGAACCGACCCCCTCGGGCACGGCTGGTCGGAACGCGCGACTCCCTGCCGCCGCTGCATCGCGCGCTCGCCGAGGGGGCAGGCGGCGATCCGGATCTCGCCGTGTACGACTCGGAGGTCACCACGGCAGGTCGCATCGAGCTGCTGCCCTTCCTGCACGAGCAGGCCGTGACCATCACCGCCCACCGATTTGGCAACCCCGACCCGTGGTCCGAAGCGGTGATCTGACCCGCGGGGTGGAGGATCTCGGTCTGAGGCGGCCTCGCGGACCCCGTGCCGGCCGCCCGGATGTCGGAGAATCGCCCCGAGGTCGGAGGATTCGGCGCGGATTCTCCGACATCGGCGCGAATCTCCGACGGTGCGGTTTCGAAACAGCGGCGCCGCGTGTCGCAGGCATGCTGGAATGAGGGGATGAGCGAGCGCAACTGGGCCGGCAATGTCACCTACCGGGCGCGGCGCATCGCTGAACCCCGGAGCCTCGACGAGCTCGCTGCCATCGTCGTGGAGGAGCCCCGCGTGCGGGCCCTCGGCAGCCGTCACTCCTTCACCGACATCGCCGACACCGAGGGCGTGCTCGTCTCGCTCGCGCACCTGCCGGGCGAGGTCGAGGTGGATGCGGCCGCCGGCCTCGCGCGCGTGCCGGCCGGTCTCCGCCACGGCGACCTCGTGCCGGCCCTCGACGCCGCCGGTGTGGCACTCGCCAACCTCGCCTCGCTGCCGCACATCTCCGTCGCCGGTGCGGTGCAGACCGGGACGCACGGGTCCGGCGACCGGATCGGCACCCTGGGCACCCAGGTGACGGCGGTGGAACTCGTGACCGCCGAGGGGGAGACCCTCGTGCTGCGCCGCGGCGACGCCGACTTCGCCGGTGCCGTCGTGGGGCTCGGGGCACTCGGCGTGGTCACCCACCTGACCCTCGAGGTCGAGCCGGCGTACGAGATCGCGCAGACGGTGTTCGAAGGCGTCCGGTGGGACGACGTGCTGCCGGAGATCTCCGCCGTGACCGGCGCCGGCGACAGCGTGAGCATGTTCACGACGTGGCAGGACGCCGACGCGATCGGGCAGGTGTGGGTGAAGGCCCGCCCGGGGCACGCTGATCACGACGCGCTGCGCGCGCTCGGCGGGCGCGAGGCCGACGGGCCGCGGCATCCGCTGCCGGACATCGACCCCGCCCCGTGCACCGTGCAGGGCGGCGAACCCGGTCCGTGGTTCGCGCGGTTGCCGCACTTCCGCCTCGAGTTCACCCCGTCGGCGGGCGACGAGCTGCAGAGCGAGTACCTCGTCGATCGCGCCGACGCCCCTGCGGCGATCGATGCGCTTCGCCGCCTCGCGCCGCGGATCGCCCCGGCGCTGCAGGTGTGCGAGGTGCGCACGATGGCGGCCGACGACCTGTGGCTGAGTCCCGCGTACGGCCGCGACACCGTCGGTCTGCACTTCACGTGGCGCCTCGACCCGGATGCCGTCGGTGCGGTGCTGCCGCTCATCGAGGAGGCGCTGCCGGACTCGGCGCGCCCGCACTGGGGCAAGGTCTTCGCAATGGATGCCGCGACCCTCGCCGCCCGCTACCCCCGCTGGCGGGACTTCACCGCGCTGCGGGACCACCTCGACCCCGGCCGCCGCTTCGGCAACGCCTACCTCGCCGCCCTCGGCCTCTGACCGCATCCTCACCCGCCCCGGCCCACCCGGCCCCCGCTCCGCTCCGCCCCCCGCCCCCGCCCCGCCGATGTCGGAGAATCGGCCGGATGTCGGAGGATTCGGCGCAGATCCTCCGACATCGGCGCGAATCTCCGACGACGACGCGTGCCGGATGCGCCCGTCCGGCGCGACGTCGGCGTGAATCTCCGACCGAGCGCGCATCGTGCCACAATGGACTCCGGCGTGCCCGGGCCGCCGCTTCTCCTCGTGCGATCCACGGCGGGGACAGGACCGCCGGGCCTCTGGACAGCGTCCGCCGCCCCCTTCACTGAGGAGCGAAAATGTCCACGCACCACACCGATTCGTCCAGCGCCCCCGCCACCGAGCGCGTCGCGCAGCACCGCCGGTACCTGATGTGCCGCCCGGAGCACTTCACCGTCAGCTACACCATCAACCCCTGGATGGAGCCGGCGAAGCCCACCGACACGGCCAAGGCCGTGCGGCAGTGGCAGGCGCTGTACGACACCTACATCGAGCTGGGTCACGAGGTCGAGCTGATCGATCCGCTCGAGGGTCTGCCCGACATGGTCTACACGGCCAACGGCGGATTCGTGATCGACGGCGTCGCCTACGGGGCGAAGTTCCGCTTCGATGAGCGCGTGCCCGAGGGGCCGGCCTTCATGGACTGGTTCGGGCAGAACGGGTTCGAGGTCGTCGCGCCGCGCGAGGTCAACGAGGGCGAGGGCGATTTCCTACTCGTCGGCGACACCATCCTCGCCGGCACCGGCTTCCGCTCGACCGGCGACAGCCACGGCGAGGTCGGCGAGGTCTTCGGCCGCGAGGTCGTCTCGCTCAACCTGGTCGACCCGCGCTTCTACCACCTCGACACCGCGATCGCCGTGCTCGACCCGGTGCAGGGCCCCGGCGGCGTCGACCACGCGAACATCGCGTACCTGCCGGGCGCCTTCGACGAGCCCAGTCGCGCGATCCTCGCCGAGCGGTATCCGGATGCGATCCGCGTGTCCGACGAGGACGGCGCTGTCTTCGGTCTCAACTCTGCCTCCGACGGCCGGAACGTCATCATCTCGCCGCGCGCGAAGGGCTTCGAGACCCAGCTGCGCGAACGCGGCTATCACCCGGTGCTCGTCGACCTGTCCGAGCTGCTGCTCGGCGGCGGCGGCATCAAGTGCTGCACCCTCGAACTGCGATCCAAGGAAACGCCGGTATGACCCCCGCCACCTCGCCCAGCCTCGACACCGCCACCATCCGCGTCATCGGCGCGGAGGACGAGCACCTCGCCCACAACTACAACCCGCTGCCGGTCGTGATCTCGCGCGGCGAGGGCGTGTGGGTCACCGACGTCGAAGGCAAGCGTTACCTCGACCTGCTCTCGGCGTACTCCGCGCTGAACTTCGGACACCTGCACCCGGCGCTCGTCGCCGTCGCGCAGGAGCAGCTGCAGCGCCTGACCCTCACGAGCCGCGCCTACCACAACGATCAGCTCGTCGAGTTCTCGTCGGGCCTGGCGAAGCTGTGCCGGAAAGACCTCGTGCTGCCCATGAACACCGGCGCCGAGGCCGTCGAGACGGGAATCAAGGTCGCCCGCGCGTGGGCGTACCGGGTGAAGGGCGTCAAGACGGATGCCGCCCGCATCGTCGTCGCGGGCGGCAACTTCCACGGGCGCACCACGACCATCGTGGGCTTCAGCGACGACCCGGATGCGCACGACGCGTTCGGTCCGTACGGTCCCGGCTTCGTGCAGGTGCCCTTCGGCGACGCCGAGGCGATCGCGGCGGCGATCGATGAGAACACCGCGGCCGTCCTCATCGAGCCCATCCAGGGCGAGGCCGGCGTCGTCATCCCGCCGGAAGGGTTCCTCACCCGCGTGCGTGAGATCTGCACCGAGAAGAACGTGCTCTTCATCGCGGATGAGATCCAGTCCGGTCTCGGTCGCGTCGGCGAGACCTTCGCGTGCGACCGCGAGGGCGTCGTGCCCGACGTCTACCTGCTCGGCAAGGCGCTCGGCGGCGGCATCCTGCCCGTCTCGGCGGTCGTCGCCGACCGCGACGTGCTCGGGGTCATCAAGCCCGGCGAGCACGGCTCGACCTTCGGGGGCAACCCGCTCGCCGCCGCCGTCGGCGCCCGCGTGGTCGAGATGCTGGCCTCGGGGGAGTTCCAGACGCGCGCCAAGGCGCTCGGCGAGCACCTCGAGGCGAAGCTGCAGGGGCTGGTCGGGAACGGTGTCACCGCCGTGCGCGTGGCGGGCCTCTGGGCCGGCGTCGACATCGACCCGAGCGTCGGCAGCGGCCGCGAGGTGGCCGAGCGCCTGCTCGGGCGGGGTGTGCTGGTCAAGGACACGCACGGGTCGACGATCCGCATCGCCCCGCCGCTGACGATCCGCGCGACCGAGCTGGACTGGGCGATCGAGCAGCTGAAGGTCGTGCTCGCCGCCTGACGCGACCGACGACAACCCCATCACCCGCCGACACCGCGCCGCCCGCTGGGACTACGCCACCGACACCGGGACCTCGTGCCAGCCCGTGGCCCCGTCCGGGGCCGGTGGCGCCGACTCCGAGGTCTGGGTCTGGCCATCGGCGCTGATGGCGCGGCACCGCAGGGTGTGCTCGCCGGGCTCGGCGCTCCACGGCAGACTCCACTGCACCCACGTGTCGTCGGAGAACGCGGCGGCGAGCGTCGCGGGCTGCCAGTCGCCGTCGTCGATCTGCACCTCGACGCCGTCGACGCCGGTGTGGGGCTGCCAGGCCATTCCGGCGATGACCGTCTCGCCGGCGGAGAGCTGCCGGCCGCGCCGCGGAACGTCGATGCGGGACTGCAGCTTGATCGGCCCGCGCTCGGACCAGCCGCGATCCGTCCAGTAGGCAGTCGCCTCGTCAAACCGGGTGACCTCGAGGTCGACGACCCACTTCGTCGCCGACACGTAGCCGTACAGGCCCGGCACCACCATGCGCACCGGGAACCCGTGTTCCGGCGGCAGCGGCTCGTCGTTCATCGCGACCGCGAGGATCGCGTCGCGGTCGTCGGTGAGGGCCTCCAGGGGCGTGCCGGCGGTGAAACCGTCCGACGAGCGCGAGAGCACCATGTCGGCGTCGCCGGTGGGCTTCGCCCGCGCGAGCAGCTCGCGGATGGGGTAGCCCAGCCACCGGGCATTGCCGATGAGCGATCCGCCGACCTCGTTCGACACGCACGACAGTGTCACCGTCGTCTCCACCAGCGGCAGGGCGAGCAGCTCGTCCCACGTGAGCACGACCTCCTCCTCCACCAGGCCGTGGATGCGCAGCTCCCAGTCCGCGGGATCGATCGACGGCACGATGATGGCCGTGTCGATGCGGTAGAACTCCGCGTTCGGGGTGATCACCGGCGCGAGGCCGTCGACGCCCAGCTCGGCCACCGCCGGCACGGGCGGCGCAGTGGTGGCCGGTGCGGGGAGCACGAGGGCGTCGCGCACGGTCGTGATCGCACGGGATCCGGCACGGGCCGCGTTGCCCGCCGCGACGGCGACGGCTCCGCCGACCGCGGCGACGGCCGTCCAGGCGAAGAAGGCCCGGCGATTCGGCAGCTCGGAGGCGGTGTCGGTGCCTCTGCGCGGCGGCTTCGGGCGCAGCATCCCGACCAGCACGTGCAGCGTGCCGCCGGCGACGGCACCGGCCAGGATGCCGGGGAGGAAAGGCAGCGGGTCGCCGGTATCGCTGAGAAGGGCGGTGATCGCCGCGACCGCACCGAGGGCGACCGCGATGACCGCTCCGGCGGGCGGGCGCCGGAGCTCCGCCCACCCCGCCCACGCCGCCACGACCGCGAGCACGAGGGCGATGCCCACGGTGAGCGCGATCTTGTCGGCCGTGCCGAACCAGTCGATCGCGAGGTCTTTCGCCCAGGCGGGGGCGGCGTCGATCAGTGCGCCGCCGACCACCGCGAAGGGGCTGGATGCGGGAGCCGCCAGTGCCGCGGTGAGCTCGCCGGCGCCCGCGCCGAGCGTGGCGGCGGCGATACCGGCTGCTGCTGCGGCGGCGCCGGATCCCCTCGATGTTCGCACGGCCTCGGTCACCGTCTCAGGCTACGTCGGCCTGTACGTGGGCGCGCCGAGAGGAGGTGACGAATCGGTGACGGCTGCGCCGTGGTGGCGGCGCTCGAGCGCAAGGACTGAGCCCTCGTCAAGCCCCCGGGGGAAACAACACGGCAACACGCCGCGGGCTAGGGTGAAGCCCATGGGAGATCTCTTCGACGGCTACGGGTCCACCCAGACGCCCCGGCGGACGCCCTCGGGGGTTCCGGCGTTCGACGAGATGTTCGGCGACGTGACCACCTCCGGTCCGCCCTCCCGATCGCGCGACGCCTACCGCGAGCTGCACCACGCGCTCGCGCAGATGACCCAGGAGGAGCTTCGCGGGCGCACCGAGTCGCTCGCCACCTCCTATCTCGCGCAGGGCGTGACCTTCGACTTCGCCGGGGAAGAGCGTCCGTTCCCGCTGGATGCGGTCCCGCGCGTGATCGACTACGACGAGTGGTCGAAGACCGAGGCTGGCATCAAGCAGCGCGTGCGCGCGCTCGAAGCGTTCCTCGATGACGCGTACGGGCACCAGCACTGCGTGCGCGACGGTGTGCTGCCGGCCGGTCTCATCGCGTCGTCGCAGTACTTCTACCGGCAGGCCGCGGGCATCCACTCCGCGAACGGCGTGCGCATCCAGGTGTCGGGCATCGACCTGATCCGCGACGAGCACGGCGAGATGCGCGTGCTCGAAGACAACGTGCGCGTGCCCTCGGGCGTCAGCTACGTCATCTCGAACCGTCGCGTGATGGCGCAGACGCTTCCCGAGCTGTTCGTGTCGATGCGGGTGCGGCCGGTCGGCGACTACCCGAACAAGCTGCTGGCGGCGCTGCGCGCATCCGCCCCGCCCGGAGTGGAGGAGCCCAACGTCGTGGTGCTCACCCCGGGTGTGTACAACTCGGCGTACTTCGAGCACACGCTGCTCGCCCGCCTCATGGGCGTCGAACTCGTCGAGGGGCGCGACCTGCTGTGCATGGGCGGCAAGGTGTTCATGCGCACCACCCGCGGCCCGAAGCGCGTCGACGTGATCTACCGCCGGGTCGACGACGACTTCCTCGATCCACTGCAGTTCCGCGCCGACTCGATGCTGGGCGCACCCGGCCTCATGCTCGCGGCGCGGCTGGGCAATGTCACGATCGCGAACGCCGTCGGCAACGGCGTCGCCGACGACAAGCTGCTGTACACGTACGTGCCCGACCTGGTGCGCTACTACCTGGCGGAGGAGCCCATCCTCAAGAACGTCGACACGTGGCGGCTCGAGGAGCCCGACGCTCTCGAGGAGGTGCTCGACAGGCTCGACGAACTCGTCGTGAAGCCGGTCGACGGATCGGGCGGCAAGGGCCTCGTCGTCGGACCCGACGCCTCGCCGAGCGAACTCGACACGCTCCGCACGCGGTTGCGAGCGGATCCGCGCGGATGGATCGCCCAGCCTGTCGTGATGCTGTCGACCATCCCGACCCTCGTCGAAGACGGGATGCGCCCGCGTCACGCCGACCTGCGTCCGTTCGCGGTCAACGACGGCGAGGACATCTGGGTGCTTCCGGGAGGCCTGACGCGCGTCGCCCTCCCCGAGGGGCAGCTCGTGGTCAACTCCAGCCAGGGCGGCGGATCGAAGGACACGTGGGTCGTCGGCGGTTCGGCTCCGGCTCACGTCGAGTACGGGCAGGGCAGCGGCATGGGCGGACTGGTCGCCGACCAGGCCGCCGTGACGCAGTCGATCCCGATCATCTACGAAGACCACGACGAGCCCGACACGGCTCCGCAGGATCGCCCGCGTTCGCGCACGGAACAGGCCGAGCAGCAGCAGCAGACGAGCGTTTCGTCTCGCTCCGCTCGCTCAACGACCGGGGCTGGCGGGGGTCCGGTCGTCGGGCGAGGAGCGCAGCGACGAGACGAAACGCGCGACGGAGGTGACGCCCGATGCTGAGTCGCATCGCAGAATCACTGTTCTGGATCGGGCGGTACATCGAGCGCAGCGACGGCACGGCGCGCATCCTCGAGGTGCACCTGCAGCTGCTGCTGGAGGATCCCTGGATCGACGAGGACACCGCGTGCCGGTCGCTGCTGAACGTCATGGGGTCTCTGCCGTCCGACACGACGACTCCCGTCACCCGCGACGATGTGCTGCAGCGTCTCGCGATCGACCGGATGAACCCCGCCTCGGTGGCCTACTCGCTCGGCGCCGCGCGCGAGAACGCCCGCCGTGCCCGCGAGATCGTCTCGAGCGAGCTGTGGGAGACGCTGAACACCACCAACTCCCGCATGCCGCGTCGGCTGCAGACCGACAAGGCCCACGACTTCTTCCAGTGGGTGCGTGAGCGCGCGTCGCTGGCCGTCGGGAGCGTCGACTCGTCGACCAGCCGAGACGAAGCGTGGCAGTTCTTCACGCTGGGCCGCAGCATCGAGCGCACCGACATGACCGCCCGGATGCTCGCCACCCGCTCGCTGACCGAAGCATCCGGTCCGTCGTGGACGACCATCCTGCGCTCGTGCGGCGCGTACGAGGCGTACCTCCGCACGTACCGCGGCATGCCGAGTGCCAGCAACGCGGCCGAGTTCCTGCTGCTGGACCGCCTGTTTCCCCGCTCGATCATCTTCTCCATCCAGCAGGCCGAGGAGTGCATGAGCGCGATCGATCCGCGTGCTGACCGGGTCGGGCATTCCAACCCGGTGCTGCGCGCGCTGGGGCGCATCCGGAACGACCTGGAGTACCGGCCGGTGAGCGAGATCCTGAGTGAGCTGCCGCTGCACATGGATCGTGTGCAGCGGGTGACCCGCGAGGCGTCGGAGGCGATCCGCAGTCGCTTCTTCCCGACGCACGCCGAGCCGAGCTGGATCGGGGAGACGTCATGAAGAGACTCCGCATCGAACACGAGACCGGCTTCTCCTACCCGGGCGATGTCTCGGCGTCGTACAACGAAGCGCGCATGCTGCCGGGATCGACCGACAGCCAGTTCGTGCTCAGTTCGTCGCTCGACATCGATCCGTCGACCTCGGTCAACCAGTACGTCGATTACTTCGGAACGCGTGTCGCGGCGTTCGACGTGCTGTCGCCGCACGGAGCGCTCACCATCACCGCTCGGTCGCTCGTCGAGGTGCGCGAGCGGCCGATCGAGCATCCCGACATCACGTGGGACGACCTGAAGCGGTCCACGAGCCGTTCCATCGAGACCGTCGAGCAGCTCACGCAGACGCGACGCACGATGCCGCATCCCGAGGTGGCGAGGCTCGCCGAGGGCATCGCCCAGCAGCACGAGAATCCGAGCGAGGCGGCGCACGCCATCGCGGTGGCCGTCGGTGACGCCGTCGAGTACATGAGCGGCATCACGAGCGTGCTCTCGACCGCGAGCGAGGCCTGGGAGGCGCGCAAGGGCGTGTGCCAGGACATCGCGCACATCACCCTCGGGGCACTGCGCTCGGTCGGGATCCCCGCCCGATACGTGTCGGGCTACCTGCACCCGCGGCCGAACGCCGACGTCGGCGAGCCGGTGACGGGTGAGTCTCACGCGTGGGTGGAGTGGTACGCCGACCAGTGGCAGGGGTTCGACCCGACCAACAACATCGAGATCGGCGACCGGCACGTGCTCGTGGGTCGCGGTCGGGACTACAACGACGTCCCCCCGCTCCGCGGCGTCTACGCCGGTCCGTTCAAGAGCCAGCTGCACGTGAAGGTGACGATCACCCGCGAGTCGTGACCGCATCCGGCGCCATCTCGGGCGGGCGTCGGCGCCGCGCGCCCGCCGCGATGTCGGAAAACGGCGTCGATGTCGGAGGATTCAGCGCGGATTCTCCGACATCGGGCCGATTCTCCGACAACCGGGTGATGATCGGGGAGTGGACCACGACGCGAATCCGAGAGGCGGGATGCTCGTCGGCGTCTACCGGGCCGACGGCGGTCCGCTCGGGGAGCTGCGGTATGTGATCGGGCACATGCTCGGCACCGCGCACTGTGCACTCTGCGACATCACGCACACATGGCGGCGCAAGCCCGAGTGGGATGCGATGGTCGAGCGATTGGACGTGTCCATCGACCTGCGTCACCTGAACGAGATGGACGACGACGTCGCCGCCGCGGTCGCCGAGTACGGCGCGCCCGCGGTCTTCAGGCGAGCTGAAAACGGCCTCACTCTGCTTCTGGATGCGCACGAGCTCGACGCGGTCGGCGGATCGGTTGCCGGCTTCGAGCAGGCCCTCCGCGCCAAGGGCGTCGGCTGACCTCGCGGAGGTCGGAGATTCGCGCCGATGTCGGAGGATGTGGCTTCGATTCTCCGACCTCGGGCCGATTCTCCGACCTCGGGATGGGTGGCGGGAGGCGCGGGGCTACGGATGGGTCGGGCTGCGGGAGGGGAGGCGCGGGATTGAGGGGCGGGCGGAGGCGCGGGGTAGAGGGGCGGGTGGATGCGCGGATCACGCCGACGGGGGAGCGGCGGTGGAGCGACGCGCCTCCAGACGCGGTTGGAAGACCACGTTGTGTTCGGGCGTGCGTCCTTCGATCAGCGCGTGGAGCCGGCTCCAGGCCAGTCCGCCGAGGATCTCGTGGGGCACGGATGCGGTGGTGAGGGTCGGGGTCATGAAGCGGGCGAACGGGATGTCGTCGAAGCCCGTCACCGAGATGTCGTCGGGTACCCGCAGACCACGTTCGCCCAGGCCGTGGACGACGCCGAGGCCGACGAGGTCGTTGAACGCGATGGCGGCCGTCGCGCGGGTTTTCACGAGCGCGTCGACCGCATCCATCCCGCTCGTGCTGGTTGCTCCGCCGGGAACGCGCTGCAGGGAAACGCCCTCGACGCTGCGCACGAAATCCTCCAGGCCGCGAAGGCGATTGTGGTTCGCGGAACCCTCGGGGCCCTCGATGTAGGCCAGGCGGCGGTGGCCCAGGGTGTAGAGGTGGCGCGCGATGTTCTCGAACCCGGTCCGCGAGTCCGCTGACAGCGTCGGCGCGTCGATGACGGTATTGGACCGGTTCGTCAGCACGACCGGGGCCAGATCCCGCACGGTCTGCGCGAGGGTGTCGTCTTCCATGCGAGGCGCGCACAGCACCAACGCGTCGCATCGGCGACGGATCTCCCCCGCGAGCAGCGGCTCGTCGTCGATGGATTCCGCGGAGTCGGCCACCAGCACGCGATAGCCGTCGTCTCCGGCAGCGAGGCTGAGGCCGGTGAGCACCGCCTGAAACACCGGGTTGGCCAGGTCGGGAACGAGAAAGCCGACCGCGCTCGTCTTGCCGCGGGCGAAACTGCGCGCCAGGTGATTCGGGGTGTAGCTGAGTTCGGTCGCGGCCGACCGGACGCGGTGCGCCGTCTCGACGTTCCCCCGGAACTGGTCGTTGAACACGCGGGACACGGTCGCGGGAGACACCCCGGCCCGTCGGGCGACGTCGGTGATCGTCACGGCGAGTCGGTCATTGCTCACGGGGCACCATCCTTCGGCACGCTGAATGGGAGACTACTTGATTCCGGATGTCGCGAATCCCTTGATCAGGTAGCGCTGACCGACGAGGAACACGATGAACAGGGGAACCAGAGAGACGACGGACATGGCGAACATCGATCCGTAATCCGAGGTCGACTGCGCGTCGATGAAGCCCTTCAGCGCGACCGACGCCGGGAAGGTCTCGGGGAGCCGGAGATAGATCAGCGGTGAGAAGAAGTCGCTCCAGGTCCAGATGAACGTGAAGATCGTCGCGGTCGCCAGAGCCGGCACCATGAGCGGGAGGGTGATCTGCAGGAACTGGCGGGCGTGACCGGCGCCGTCCAGACGGGCGGCTTCGAAGATCTCGTTGGGAAGAGCGCGGATGAACTGCACCATCAGGAAGATGAAGAAGGCGTCGACGGCGAGGAACTTCGGCACGATCAGCGGCAGGAAGGTGTTGAGCCAGCCGAGCTCCTTGAAGATCGTGAACTGCGGAACGAGCACCACCTGGAAGGGCAGCATGATCGTGGCGAGCATGATGGCGAACAGGAGCGTGCGGCCGACGAACCGCAGACGGGCGAAGGCGTACGCGGCCAGCGAGCACGAGATCAGGTTTCCGATGATCGCACCCAGGGCGATCACGGTCGAGTTGACCAGGAAGATGCCGAACGGGAACTGAAGGTCGTTCCACCCGTTCGTGTAGTTCTCGAACGTGATGTCGGTGGGGAAGATCGTCAGGTCGCGGAAGATGTCGTCGTTCGGCTTGAAGCTCGATGCCACCAGCCACAGCAGCGGGTAGATCATGATGATCGACAGCACGATGAGGCCGACGTGTTTGAAGATCGCCGACACCAGGCGTCGGGAGCGGAAGGACGAGGAGTCGCGCACGCGCGGCGAACGGGAGCGGTCGGTGCGGCCGGTCGTGATCAGCTCGGTTTCAGTCATCGTAGAACACCCAGAATTTCGAGAGCCAGAAGTTGAATGCGGTGAAGGCCGCGATCACGACCAGGAGGAACCATGCCATCGCCGAGGCGTAGCCCATGTCGTACTCGAGGAAGCCGACGCGATACAGCAGCAGGGTGTACAGCATCGTCGAGTCGGCCGGGCCGCCGGTCCCGCCGGAGACGACGTACGCCTGCGTGAACGTCTGGAAGGCGAAGATCACCTGCAGCACGAGGTTGAAGAAGATGATCGGTGTGAGGAGCGGAAGGGTGATGCGGAAGAAGCGCTGCGGGCGGGATGCGCCGTCGACCGAAGCCGCCTCGTAGTACATGTCCGGGATCTGCCGCAGACCCGCCAGGAAGATCACCATCGGCGACCCGAACGTCCAGATGTGCAGGATGATGATCGTCCACAGCGCGTAGTCCGGGTGGCCGATCCACCCGGGAGCGTCGATACCGAAGATCGCCAGGAACGCGTTCACCAGGCCGTCCTTGCCGAAGACCTGGCGCCACAGGATGGCGATTGCGACCGATCCCCCCAGGAGGCTCGGCAGGTAGAAGATCGAACGGTAGAACGACAGTCCGCGCAGCCCCTTGTCGAGCAAGAGCGCCAGAGCAAGGGCGAGTCCGAGCTGCAACGGCACGCCGGCGAGCACGTAGGTGACCGTCACGCGGAAGGAGTTCCAGAACTCGGGGTCCTGGATCATCTTCGTGTAGTTCTCGAGACCGATGAAGTCGGGCGGGCTCTGGATGGGCGACTGCAGCAGGTTGTAGTCCGTGAAGGAGAACCACAGCGACCAGAGCATCGGCCCGAGGGTGAAGACGGTCAGGCCGATCAGCCAGGGCGACAGGAAGATGTACGCGGCGAGGTTGTCGCGTTTCTCCTTCGGGTGGGGCAGACCCGTCTCGTTCCGGTGGCGCCGGGTGCTGCGCGCGATGTCGCGCAGTTCACCGAGACTGCTCACGTCGACCTCCTTCGGCTGTGAAGCGTTCCATCGACTTCGATGGAGAAAGCGGTTTCACCGTTCGGAGGCCTTTCTACGGGCCGCGATGCGGTTTTGTCAAACGACGATCGGAAACATCCCCGAGATTCCGTTGACTCTTTGTTGTCCAAGATGCTAATTTGCGTGAAAACGATTTCTCGAGGCTCCCGCGTTTGCGGGTGATTCGGGGCACAGCACTCGGTGGAAGGTCCACCCGAACGGAAACGAGGCGCGAAGATGCGTAGACGACACACGGTTCCTGCACAGCTCGCCGCGGGAGCGGCCTGCGGTGCTCTCCTCCTTGCCGGCTGCTCGGCGTCCGATGACGGCGGCGGAGGCGGCGAGTTCGATCCCGACGAGGAGATCACCCTGGAGATCTCGTGGTGGGGTGACGACGATCGCGCCGCGCTCTTCGACGAGGTGATCGGGAACTTCATGGCGGAGTATCCGAACATCACCGTCGAGCAGACGCCCGTCGGCAGCCCTGACGACCTCTTCAACCGCCTTGCGACCGACTTCGGCGGCGGGGGGACGACGGCCCCGGACGTCTTCGCGCTCGGCGGCGCCAAGCCGCAGGAGTACGGCGAGGTGGGCGCGCTGCTGGACATGGGAACGGTCGCCGACATCGTCGAGGCGGACAAGTATCCCGAGGTGTCCACGACGAACGCGATCGTCGACGGCACCCTGTACGGGCTTCCCACCGGTGGAAACGCGACGGCGGCGTTCGTCAACGTCGACATCCTCGAGCAGGCCGGCATCGAGGTGCCCGATGCATCCTGGACGTGGGACGACTTCATCGAGATCGCCAACACCGTCGGGTCCGCTGGTCTGACGAATGACCAGGGGCAGCCGATCTACGGCGTCGATCTGCGCGTCCAGGACATCATCGGCACCTACGCCGGACAGGAGACCGAGCTCGGCCTCTACGACTGGGAGGGCAACCTCGCCGTCGACGCCGACGACATTGCCGGCTGGTACGAGAAGGAGCTCGAGCTCCTCGACGGTGGCGGGCTGCCGGACCCCACGATCGTGACCGCCAACTGGGCGCTTCCCCCGGACCAGCAGCTCTACACGCTGGGGCAGGCTGCCATCACGTTCGGGTACAGCAACCTCGCGGGTGCCTACTCCGGCGCCGGCGAGACCCTGGTGCTTCCTCCGCCGTCGGACACCGGCTCGAGCGGAGTCGCCCTCCTGCCCTCGGCGTTCTGGTCGATCAATGCGCAGACCGAGCACCCCGAAGCCGCGGCCATGCTGGTCAGCTGGTTCTTGAACGAGCCGTCCTCCGCCGAGCTCATTCTCGACACGCGCGGCGTGCCCTTCAATCCGGAGATGGCCGAGATCGTCACGCCCCTGCTCGAGGGGCCCTCGAAGGATGCGGCCGAGTACGTCGAGCTGACCCTGGACTCCGGCACCGTGGCCCCGCCGCAGCCGGCCGGCGGTGCGAACATGAACAAGTACAGCCAGGATGCCGAATCCGAGGTGCTGTTCGATCGGATGACGCCCCAGGAAGCCGCTGAGGACTGGGTCGCCAAGCTCTCGGCAGACCTGGAGGACTGACGCCGGCTCGGCCGGAACGTACGCATCGGTGGGCGGTCCTCTGGGGCCGCCCACCCCTCGTCGAGGGGAGTGCGTGATGACACCACGCGAAACCGCGCTCGCGCGCCTGCGCCGGCGCGAATCGATCGATCAGGCGCCCGGCCTCGCCGCGGATCTGACCGCACAGGGGATCGGCTTCGCCGCAGTGGGCGGTGTCCTCGAGGAGCGATGGCGACAGGCGGTCGTCGAGCTCGACGGGTGCATCGGGCCGCTCGTCGAGGGGGGACCGGCGGTGCTCCGCGAGGGCGGCCCGTATCCGGGCAGCTGGATCGAGAGCACGGGTTCGATCAGTGCGGAAGTTCTGGCGCGGTTCGCGCCGGAGGTCGCGCAGAGCACGTTCGAGCAGTTCGCAACGGGGCAGCGCGACGACGGGCTCATCCCGTACAAGGTCACCGCCGACGGGACGGCGTTCAGCCAGATCCAGATCGTGACTCCCCTTGCGCGCAGCGTGTGGCATCACTACCTCCTGACGGGTCGCGACGGTCTCTTCCTTCGACGCATGTTCGACGCGATGGTGCGAAACGACGCGTGGCTCGCCCGCCATCGAGACACGCTCGGCACCGGCGGAGTGGAGGCGTTCTGCACCTTCGACACCGGGCACGATCTCTCACCGCGCTTCTGGTTCGCTCCCGACCGGTGCTTCGGCGGCGAGGCCTCGCGGGTCGATCCGGAGTCTCCGGTGGTGCCCGTCGTCGCGCCGGACCTCACGGCGAACGTGGCCTGCCAACGTCGCTATCTCGCGCTCATGGCCGAGGAGCTCGGGGAGGACGGCAGCGCCTGGTCGACCCGGTCGGACGAGTCGTATCGGGCGCTCTGGTCGGAGTGCTGGAACGCCGAGGACGCCACATTCTACGACCGCGACCGCGATGGCGAGCACGTCCGAGTCCTCTCCGACGTGCTGCTGCGCGTCTGGGCGAGCGAGGCCGGCGAGGATGAGGCGTTCGAGACCTCGCTCCGTCGGCACCTCATGAACACGCGCGGATTCCTTGCGCACTACGGCTTCACGTCGCTCGCGCTGTCCGATCCGCGCTTCGACCACGACTTCACCCGCAACTCCTGGGGTGGGCCGGTGAACTTCCTCACCCAGATCCGTGCCCCGCACGCGTTCGAGCGGCACGGGCATCACGCCGAGCTCGGGCTGGTGTCGGGCCGGATTCTGGAGGCGCTGGCACGCGCGGACCGGTTCCCACAGTGCCTCGACCCGTGGTCCGGCGATGCGGGATACACCTCGTCTTACTCGCCCGCGATCCTCTGGCTTCTGGATGCGGTCGAGCGTTGGTTCGGGGTCCTTGTCCGACCTGACGGAGAGGTGTGGTTCTCGGGATTGATCCCCACGCGGATCGAGCACGGTCTCGCCCCGACGGCGGTCGCCGCCTCGCGCGCCGTCGGCGGCGACACCTTCGAGCTGGCCGGAGACGACGCCGCTGTGGTGCTCCATCGCAACGGCGCGGAATGGGCGAGCTTCCCACGCGGGCTGCGGTTGGTGTGGATGCCCGCGAAGGAAGCCTTCGAGATGGTCAACGTATCCACCGGTGTCGTGACCGGCCGGGTGCGCCTGCAGGGGATGAGCGCGATCGTCACGCTCCGTCCGAACGACCGGCTCTCGCTCTCGCCCGAGCAGTCACGGGCATCGGGCCCCGGCGTGGTCACGCCGCGACGCTGAGCTGCCGCTCACTCCGCGAGGTGTTCGCGCAGCAGATCGGTCAGCCCGCTGCGCTCGACCGTCTGCGTGAAGGCGAACGCGCGCGCGAGATCGGCGGCCTGCGTCGGATCGACGTCGGCGAAGACGGCGCCGAACTCTTCGGCGAGCGGCTCCGCGAAGAGGATGTGTCGCACGAGCACCGCGACGTGCGGCTGACGGCCCCAGGGCCAGGGCGCGAAGTCGGGGAACTCGCGGTCGAAGAGGGCGTCGATCGGGTCGAGCACGTCGCGGACCCCGGCATCCGATCCGCCCCACGAGTCTGCACCGAGTCGCGCCTTCTTCGCGCGCACATCAGCGGTGCGGACCATGTAGTCCGACGAGGAGTCCGCGTAGCGGAGTCCTTGCAGCCCGATGTCCTTGTAGGTCCACAGGGCCCAGCTCGCCCCGTGATCGCGATAGATGTCGAGCTGGTCGCGCAGCAGCTGAAGGCGCCACGGATCCTGTGACCTGTCGTCTGAGTACACGGGACCGAACTCGCCGATCCAGATCGGTGTGCCCGTGCGGCGCATGTACTCGGTCCGGCGCAGGAAGGTCTGCTCGACCACATCCCGATCGAAGTACTCGCCGCGCGTGATCCCGGGGTACTGGGTGGCGCTCGTGATGCCGGGGAGGGCGTAGTCGTGAGCGGTGTAGACGGCGTTCGGGAGTGGATCGGTGCGGTCGTCGAGGAACGAGAAATCGGTGGAGTACTTGTTGCCGTCGAGGAAGAGGATGTGGCGCTGATCGATGGCGCGAATGGCCCGCTCGAGGCGATCGTAGAAGGCCGGGAGGGCGACACCGGTCGGGTCGGACGGCTCGTTGATCGGGTTGTAGCCCGCGACCTCCGGCCGGTCCTTGTACCGGTCGGCGAGGGCCTCCCACAGGTGCACGACCCGGTCCTGGAAGTGAGGGTGATTCCAGAACTCCGCGATGTGGGTCGGGTTGTCGCTGTGCCAGTGCTGGTTCTGCCGACCCGGCAGGGCATGAAGGTCGATGATCGAGTACACGCCGTGGCGGGCGAGGGACGAGACAACCCGGTCGAGTCGCGCGAACCCTTCCTCCTTGAGCTCGAACGGACGCGCGTCATCCTCGAAGTGCCGGTAGTTCACCGGGATGCGCACGGAGTTCATCCCCACCGAAGCGATGAACGCCGCGTCGGCGTCGTCGAAGAAGGCCGTGTAGAAGCTGTCGAAGAATGCCTCATAGGCGTCCGCGCCCATGCGCTCGCGCATCACGCGACGGATGTTCTCCTCGTTGCCGGGATAGCCCGTGATGAAGTTCTCCATGTTCATCCACCCGCCGAGGCCGACGCCGGTCAGCCGCACGGTCCGTCCGGTGTCGTCGACGATGCGGTCGCCGGAGACGGAGAGCCAGGGGAGGCGGGAGAGCAGCTCATCATCGCGCATGCTTCCACCCTACAAGAAATCGCTTTCTCGAGGTCGCGTCAGCTCGCCTTCGTCGGAGATTCGCGCCGATGTCGGGGGATCTGGCGTCGATCCTCCGACATCGGGCCGCTTCTCCGACATCGGGGCGGGGTGGCGGGCCCGGGGTGGCGGATGCGGGCTGCGGCCTGGCGGCGGGGTTACGGGGCGGGGGTGCGGCCTGGCGGCCTGGTGGCGGGATGCGCGGCGTGATGGCGCGGCGACCGGGTCAGGGCTGGGGGGTGAAGCGCCGGGGCGCGTAGGCCGACGCGACGAGGGTGCGCAGGCGTTCGAGCGACGCGTCGGCGCCGAACCAGCCCTGGGCGCGGGCCTGAACCAGGACGTTCCCGATCGCCGTGGCCTCGACGGGTCCGGCGAGCACCGGCATCCCTGCGCGGTCGGCGGTGCGCTGGCAGAGGAGACGGTTGAGCGAACCGCCGCCGACGATGTGGATGGTCTCGACGTCGCGTCCGGCGAGGCGGGCGGCGTCGCGCACCGCACCGGCGAAGGCGTCGGCGAGGCTCTCGACGATCGCGCGGGCGAACGCCGCGCGCGTGGCGGGAACCGGACGGTCATGCTCGCGATACCAGTCCGCGATGCGCGCGGGCAGATCGCCCGGCGCCATGAACCGCGGGTCGTTCGCGTCGAAGAGGGCGACGGATGACGCCGGCACCTCGCCGGCGTCGGCCAGCAGCGTCGGCAGGTCGATGGGCTCACCAGACTGGCGCTCCCACTGGCGCACGGACTCGCTCAGCAGCCACAGCCCCATGACGTTGTGGAGGAACCGGACGCGGCCGTCGACCCCGCCCTCGTTCGTGAAGTTCGCCTCACGCGCGGAATCGGAGGTGACGGCGCTTTCGAGTTCCAGGCCGACGAGCCCCCATGTGCCGCACGAGATGTACGCCGCGGTCGACGGATCGGTCATCGGAACGGCCACGACCGCCGATGCGGTGTCGTGCGACCCGACGGCGACGACGTCGAGCTCGGCACCGATCTCGGACGCCATCGCGGGGCGCAGGCGCCCGAGGGATGCGCCCGGGTCGACGAGGTCGGCGAAGAGGGCCCGGTCGAATCCCAGGGTGTCCATCAGGTCGGTGTCCCACGCTCCGTCGGCGACGCTGAGGAGGCCGGTGGTCGACGCGTTCGTGCGCTCGGCGGCGCGCACGCCGGTGAGCTGGAAGGCGAGCGCATCCGGCACCAGCAGGAGCGCATCCGCACCGCTCAGCGCGTCGCCCTCGGCGGCGAGCTGGTAGAGCGTGTTGAACGGCAGGAACTGCAGGCCGTTGCGCCGGTAGAGATCCGCGAACGGCACCTTCCCGTGCACCGACTCGACACCGCTCTCGGTGCGCTCGTCGCGGTAGTGGAACGGCTCGCCCAGCATCCGGTCGCCGCGGAACAGGGCGTAATCGACCGCCCACGAGTCGATGCCGACGCTTGCGATGCCGGGTTCGGTGCGCATCGCGTCGGCCAGCCCCCGCAGGGCGTGGCTATGCAGCGCCGTGAGATCCCAGTGCAGCCCGGATGCGAGACGGACGCCGCCGTTCGGGAAGCGCGCGACCTGCTCGAGCGCGAGGACCCCCGCGGCGGGATCGACCCGCCCGATCATGACGCGCCCGCTCGTCGCCCCCAGGTCGACCGCGGCGACGGACCCGCCGCTCATGCCGCCGACCCTCGCGTCGCCGAACCGGCCCGTTCGCGCCGAGCCGGCCCCGTCTTTGACGCCAAAACAGGGGTGGTTCGGCGGCAACGGGGTGGCTCGGCGATGTGGTGGACGGTCATCGCAGGAACGCGGCGGCGACGCCGGAGTCGACCGGGATGTGCAGGCCCGTCGTGCGGGAGAGCTCGGGCCCGGTGAGCACGTAGACCGCGTCGGCGACGTTCTCGGGCACGACCTCGCGCTTGAGGATCGTGCGGTTGGCGTAGAACTGGCCGAGGTCCTCTTCGGCGACGCCGTAGGTGGCGGCACGGTTCGCGCCCCACCCGGAGGCGAAGATGCCCGATCCGCGGACGACGCCGTCGGGGTTGATCCCGTTCACGCGCACGCCGTGCTCGCCGAGCTCGACCGCGAGAAGTCGCACCTGGTGCGCCTGGTCGGCCTTGGTCGCGGAGTAGGCGATGTTGTTCGGGCCGGCGAACACGGAGTTCTTCGACGAGATGTAGATGATGTCGCCGCCGAGCTTCTGGGCGATGAGGATGCGCGCCGCGGCCTTCGACACCAGGAAGGAGCCCTTGGCCATGACATCGTGCTGCAGGTCCCAGTCCTTCTCGGTGGTCTCCAGCAGCGGCTTCGACAGCGACAGTCCGGCGTTGTTGACCACGAGGTCGACGCCGCCGAAGGCGAGCACCGCCTCGTCGAACGCGGCCTGGATCGCGTCGGCCTCGGCGACGTTGGCGGCCACGCCGATCGCGACGTCGGTGCTGCCGAGCTCCGCGGCGGCGGCCTGCGCCTTCTCGAGGTCGAGATCCGCGACGATCACGCACGCGCCCTCGGCAGCCAGACGGGTCGCGATGGCCTTGCCGATGCCGGATGCGGCGCCGGTGACGAACGCGACGCGGCCCTGGTGGCTCTTGGGCTTCGGCATGCGCTGCAGCTTGGCCTCTTCGAGGGCCCAGTACTCGATGCGGAACTTCTCCGCATCCGAGATCGGGGAGTAGGTCGACAGGGCCTCGGCGCCGCGCATCACGTTGATGGCGTTGATGTAGAACTCGCCCGCGACGCGCGCGGTCTGCTTGTTCGCGCCGAACGAGAACATCCCGACGCCCGGGACGAGCACGATGAGCGGGTCGGCGCCGCGGATCGCGGGTGACTCGGCGTCGGCGTGGGCCTCGTAGTAGGCGGTGTAGTCGGCGCGGTACTCCTCGTGCAGCTCGCCCAGGCGCGCGATGGCAGCGTCGACGGATGCGTCGGCAGGCAGGTCGAGGATCATCGGCTTGACCTTGGTGCGCAGGAAGTGGTCGGGGCAGCTCGTGCCGAGCTCGGCGAGGGCGGGTGCCTTCTCGGACGCGAGGAACTCCAGCACGACGTCGGCGTCGGTGAAATGCCCGACCATCGGCTTGTCGTGCGAGGCGATGCCGCGGATGGTCGGAGCCAGCGCGGCGGCCTTCGCGCGTCGCTCGGCCTCGGGCAGGGCGCCGAAGCCGGCGCGCTCGGCGCCGAAGGGCGCATCCGCACCGTGCTCGGCGATGTAGGCCGCGGCGGTGTCGATGATCCACAGCGAGTTCTTCTCGGACTCCTCGGAGGTGTCGCCCCACGCGGTGATGCCGTGGCCGCCGAGGATGCAGCCGACCGCCTGCGGGTTCTTCGCCTTGATCTCCGCGATGTCCAGCCCCAGCTGGAAGCCGGGGCGACGCCACGGTACCCACACGACCTTGTCGCCGAAGATGGTCGCCGTCAGCTGCTCGCCGTCGGCGGCGGTGGCGATCGCGATGCCCGAATCCGGGTGCAGGTGGTCGACGTGGGCGGCGTCGACGAGGCCGTGCATCGCCGTGTCGATCGAGGGAGCAGCGCCGCCCTTGCCGAACAGGCAGTGGTCGAAGGCCGCGACCATCTCATCCTCGCGCTCGAGGCCGGGGTAGACGTTCACGAGCGAGCGCATGCGGTCCAGGCGCAGCACCGCGAGACCCTTCTCCTGCAGCGTGCCGAGGTCGCCGCCGGACCCCTTCACCCACAGCAGCTCGACCGGCTCACCGGTGACCGGGTCGATCTCGGTGCCCTTTGCCGAGGTGTTCCCCCCGGCGTAGTTCGTGTTCTTCGGGTCGGCGCCCAAGCGGTTGGAACGGGCGATCAGGTCGGCCGCGGCGGGATTCGTCATGACGTTTCCTTCGTAGGGATCGTTCGGCTGCGGTTCCGCAGTCGTGAAGTGCGGGTTACGGGGTCGTCGCATCCGCAGAAAGCGACTGCGGAGCGCTGGTCGTGGGAGTCGTGCGGGTGGGGCGGGGATCGGGATCGGGATCGTGCGAGGCAAGGGCCAGGATGCGCGCGGCGAAGCGCTCGATCGACGGTTGCGCGGCTCCCTCTTCCGGGCGGTTGAGGTGCCCGTGCTGGGTGCCCGGCTCGGTGGAGCAGGCGACGTCGACGCGGGCGGCTCGCAGGGTCTGGGCGAACGCCTCGCCCGAGACGCGCAGTTCGTCGACCTCGTCGTTGATCATGATCGTGGGCGGGAAGCCGGCGAGCTCCGCTGCCGACGCCAGGCCGGGCGCGGCGTAGACATCGGCGGTCGGCACCGGTGCGCCGAGGTAGTTCTCGTACATCGCGCTCACGACGTCGGGTCCGAATCTGTCGGCGTCGGGCTCGGCGTCGAGAGCCGCGCGCAACGCGTCGTCGGGCGCGGGTTGCACGGGGTGCAGCGTCGGATAGGCGAGCACGAGGAGCGGGGGTGTCTCGCCGCCGACGTGCAGGGTCTTGAGGGTGGCCCCGGTGGCGAGATTCGCGCCCGCGCTCGCGCCGCCGAGCGCCCACGGGCCGGTCGTCAGATCGGATGCGGCCGCCCACGCGTACGCGAAGGCGACCTCCTCGCGCGCGACCGGGTACCGGAACGGCGGCGCCAGCCGATAGTCCACCGACACGACCGCGATGCCGAGCTCGGCGAACGCGCGCGCGACCCCGTCGGCCTCGGGCATGTCGAGGTCGCCGTGGGCGAACCCACCGCCGTGCGCCCACACCAGGCCGGCGGCTGCCGGTGCGGCGGGGACGTAGGTGCGCACGCGCAGCGGGCCGTGGGGCCCGTCGAGCACGCGGTCGGCGACGGTGGTCATCGGATCAGGCGCCCCAGCCGGCCTGCGTGCCGCCGACGCGCTCGGCGACGATCTTCTGCTGATACCCCGAGGCGGCATAGGCGGCCATCGGGTCGGCCGGCAGTCCCCGCGACTCGCGCCACTGCGCGAGCGCCGGGCGCACATCCGTGTAGAACGCGTCCATGAATACAGCGTTGGCGGCGAGCACATCGTTGGCGGCCTGGGCGGCGTCGAGGGCCTCCCGGTCGACGAGGAGTGCCCGCGCGGTCATCTCCTGCACGTTGAGAACCGAGCGGATCTGGCCGGGGATCTTGTCCTCGATGTTGTGGCACTGGTCGAGCATGAAGGCCACGTCGGGGTTGTTCAGTCCCCCGCCGCGGATGACCTCGAACAGGATGCGGAACAGCTGGAACGGGTCGGCCGCGCCCACGATCAGGTCGTCGTCGGCATAGAAGCGGGAGTTGAAGTCGAACGAGCCGAGCTTGCCGAGGCGCAGCAGCTGCATGACGATGAACTCGATGTTGGTGCCGGGCGCGTGGTGGCCGGTGTCGAGGCACACCATCGCCTTGTCGCCGAGCGTGGCGACCTGGGCGTAAGAGGTTCCCCAGTCCGGAACGTCGGTGTGGTAGAACGACGGCTCGAAGAACTTGTACTCCAGCACCAGGCGCTGGTCGTCGCCGAGGCGGGCGTAGATCTTCTGCAGCGAGTCGTTCAGGCGGTCCTGCCGGGCGCGCATGTCCATCTGGCCGGGATAGTTCGAGCCCTCGGCGAGCCAGATCTTGAGGTCACGCGACCCGGTCGCATCCATGATGTCGATGCACTCGAGGTGGTGGTCGACCGCCTTCTGGCGGATGCGGTCGTCGTGGTGGGTGAGGGCGCCGAACTTGTAGTCCTCGTCCTGGAACGTGTTGGAGTTGATCGTGCCGAGGGCCACACCGAGGTCTTCGGCGTAGGCGCGCAGCGCGGCGTAGTCGTCGACTTTGTCCCACGGGATGTGCAGGGCGACCGACGGCGCCAGCGCGGTGTGCTTGTTGACCTGCGCGGCGTCGGCGATCTTCTCGCGCGGGTCGCGCGGCGTGCCTTCGGTGGTCCACACGCGGAAGCGGGTGCCGGAGTTGCCGAACGCCCAGCTGGGCAGCTCGATGCCCTGGCCTTCGAGCTGGGTGAGGATGTCGTCGGACAGCGTCGTCATGATGCAGTGCCTTCTTCGGTCGGAGCCGTGCCGGTGGCAGCGAGCTGGTCGTGCAGGTTGAAGATCTCGGTGAGGGGCGTGGCGGCCTGGTCGGGGCGGCCGGCGAGGTCGACGAAGAACCGGGACATCTCGGCCTCCCATCGCGCGGCGACTTCGCTGCCGGCGAGGTAGGCCTGCGCCGCGTCGTCGTCGTCGGTCTCGTAGTAGCCCACGAGGCGGCCGCCTTCGGCGAGGAAGAGGGAGTAGTTGCGGCGCCCGGCGGCGGCGATCTCGGCGAGCATCTCGGGCCAGACCGGGGTGTGGCGGGCGATGTACTCGTCGAGGAGCTCGGGCTTGATCTGCAGTTCGAAGCAGACCCGCGTCGGGGTGTGGCTCGTCATCGAGTACGGCTCCTCAGGCATTTGTGAATCGATTCAACGATAAGCGAGGTTGATCCGTTGTGCAAGTGCCGGACGGTGGAACGGCCTCCGGCCCCTGCCCCGCGCGGCCGTCGCAGGCTCGGCTTTCCGCACGCCCGCGCTGCCGCTGCGCTGCCGCATGCTTCGCGCTTCCGTGTCCCACTCTTTGTCGGTATGCGGGTGCTTGAGGGCAGAGAGTGGGACATGCTGCGGACGGGGGTGGTGCGGGTCGGAGGGATGTCCCACTCTTTGTCGGTATGCCGCCTTTTGGGGGCAGAAACTGGGACATGCTGCGGAGGGTGGGTGTTGCGGGTCGGGGGGATGTCCCACTTTCGGTCGGTATGCCGGTTCTGGAGGGCAGAAAGTGGGACACGCGCTGCGGTGCGGTGCGGTGCGGTGCGGTGGGGCGGCATCCAGCGCTTGAGCGACGTCGTCGCGAGCAGCTAAGTACGGCGGGTGCGACCTCGAACCGCGCGCACGATCGGGTCGATGACGTGCTGCAGGTCGGGCGACGCGTCTGCGTGGGAGAGGCGCGCGGTCAGGGCATCCTTCGCCGCGCGACGGTCCATGCTCGGGTCGAGCACGAACGCCAGCCCATCGAAGTCCCTCTCATCGAACCGCGGAACGATGGCCCGCACGCGCTCGATCGCCGGATCGTCGCTGTCGACGTGCAGATGGGCGCGGAGCTCGGGGTCGAACCCTGTGCTTCCGACGTACGCGATCTCGTCCGTGTGGATGTCGATCCAGACGTACAGCCAAGACCCGCTCGGCCGCACGCGGCCACCGCGGACCGAGATGACACGCGTCGTATCGGGCGGCATGCGCCAACCCTATGGTGGTCCGGACGTGGTGGCGGACCTGACGTGAGCGTTCTGCGTGGACATGGCGGGTTCTTCGGCCTCCTCGGGCGAAGGGCGCCGGGGAACGAGAGATGACTATCCGCTGTCGGCTCGTGCGCGCACAAGACTGCCACGACGGGCCGAGCGACTCGGTGCGGCATGGCCTGGGGACTTCGACGCTGGTCGGAACCGTCGTTGCGGATCCCACCATGCCGGACCCCGCACGTGCGGCACGCCCTCTCGCATGACGATCTCCCAGCCCGAGCGGTCGAGCGTGCGGTGGTGGAAGAAGCACAGCGGCACGCCATTGTCGACGTGGGTCGCGCCGCCCCGCGCGTGCTCGTCGACGTGGTGCACCTCGCACCAGCGTGCGGGAACCGGGCATCCGGGAATGATGCATGATCCGTCGCGCGCGATGATCGCCCGCCGCTGGGCCGCGCTGAAGATGCGGCCGCTGAAGCCGAGGTCGATGATCTTGCCCCTCGGGTCGTGCACGACCCGCTGCACCGTTCCGCCGCACGCCACCTGGTGGGCGACCGCGACGGGCACGGCGCCGATGCCGTCGATGTGGGCGGCGCGACCGGCGACCATGTCATCAGCGCTCACCGAGACGACCAGCGTGGGGGCTGCGCCGCCGATCGTGGGAGCATCGGCGGCTCGCGCCGCGATGCCGAGCGCGACGGCGAAAGCGTCGTGTTGACGCTGCGACACCGTGCGCTCGTCGTGTGCAACCGGCTCTTCGTCGGATGGTGATGTCTCGGCGTCGTCGGTGAAGCGCGGACCCGGTACGCGCTCGGGCCCGTGCGGATTCAGCACGGCATCGATCAGTGTCTGCAGCTGCCCGGCCACCTCGGGCAGGAGCTCGCCGCGCACCGGCACGAGACCGTCGCGCCCGCGCAGGCCGAGCCACAGTCCGCGGTCGCGGAGCGCGCGCTCCTCCGAGGGTGGCGCGCCGTCCTGATCGAGTCGCTCGACGAGCGCATCGGCCAGCGTGCGCAGTTCCCACGCGTCCATCGGAGGATGCTCCGCGGGAGCATCGCTCACGGGCTCGCCGTGCTCGTCGAGGTCGTCGGCGCGGATGCCGCGCGCGGCTGCCGCAAGGATGCGATCGGCCAGCTGCAGTCCCTGCGGGTCGATCCGCGCCGCCGCCGCGCGCAGGCGTGCGGTGGCGCCCACGACGCCCGCGGCCGACACCGCGCCGTCGCGCATGGCCGCCCGCATGGCCGGGAACGCACCGGGCAGAGGCTCGCCCGAGGTCAGTGACATCTCGTGAGGGAACGCCGCAGCCGCGGCGGTCCACACCCCCGCCTGCTTCTTGTCGCACCGGGTCGTGCGGCGCAGCAGGTCGCCCACGTTCGCGCAGCCGAGCCGGGTGGTGAGCTTCTCGGCGTGACCGCCGGTCGAGGCCGACTGAGCCTGCACGGTGGAGGCCACGATCAGCGCATCGACCTGGCGGGACACGTCGCCGAGCACCTGCAGCACACCGAGCAGCTCGCCGTCGGTGACGGCGCCGGTGACCAGCTCGTCGTCGGCGCCGGGTGCGAGCGCGCTGAGCCGATCCTTCAGATCGGTCAGGGTGTCGAGCGCTTCGAGCATGCCTCCATTGTCGAACATACCTCCGACATCGCTCAGCGGCGCTCACGCCATCCGCCGCCGCGCGACGGACGTTCACCCGGGTCTCGGCGTGGTGACGTGGATCGGCGGTCTCTCTGTGGGTCGACACGCATCTCTCGAGCGCGTACGGGGGCTTGCCGCGGGTACGCCTCGCTCTGATCGGCTACTGTCGTGGCACGTCCGACTTGGCGGAGGGGAGCGAATGTCCAGGCCCGTTATCCGCGAGGTCGTGGCGGTGGCCGAGGTCGCCACCCGCACGATCTCGGGTCGTCAGCCCGCGCAGCCGCACCGCGTCTTCGCGCCGGAACTCGTGATCCGCTCCAGTACGGGCGGCGTTCGCACGGGGGCGGTATGAATCGCAGCGTCAGCATCAAGGAGGTAGCGCAGGCGGCGGGCGTCTCCGTCGGCACCGTCTCGAATGTCCTGAATCGTCCGGAGAAGGTCGCCGATGCGACCGTCCGACGCGTGCAGGACGCGATCCGCGCCCTCGGGTTCGTGAGGAACGACGCTGCCCGGCAGCTGCGTGCGGGAAGCAGCCGCAGCATCGGCCTCGTCGTGCTCGATGCGGCCAACCCCTTCTTCGCCGACGTCGCGCGCGGAGCCGAGGCGCGCGCCGCCGACGCAGGGCTCGTGGTGCTCCTGGGCAACAGCGACGAGGCGACAGAACGCGAGGAGGCCTACCTCGACCTGTTCCTCCAGCAGCGCGTCAGCGGGGTGCTCGTCACCCCGGCCGATGACGATCTGGAGGCGCTCGTGAGACTCCGCGACGCGGGCATCCCGGTCGTCCTGGTGGATCACGAGGCCGCGGGCTCGCGCCTGCCGTCCGTGTCGGTCGACGACGTCGAAGGCGGCTATCTCGCGGTGTCGCACCTGCTCTCGCTCGGTCGTCGACGGATCGCCTTCGTCGGCGGCTCCCCCGGTATCCGGCAGGTGCGGGATCGACTCGCGGGCGCGCGACGGGCGGTCGCCGAGGTGGCCGATGCCCGCCTTGAGGTCTTCGAGGAGCCCGCCTTGACCGTCCTCCACGGCCGGGCCGCCGGCCAGCGGCTCATCGCACGAGACCGCACCGAGCGCCCCGACGCCGTGTTCGCCGCCAACGATCTGCTCGCCGTGGGCCTCCTGCAGGCCTTCGCTCTGATCGCCGACATCTCCGTGCCGGACGACATCGCCCTCATCGGATACGACGACATCGATTTCGCGTCGGCGACCGTCGTTCCGCTCAGTTCGATCAGGCAGCCGGCGACGCGGATCGGCCAGTCGGCCGTAGACCTCCTGATGCAGGAGATCCGCGAGCCCGACGGCGCCCACGAACGCTCCATCCGCTTCCGACCCGAACTCGTCGTGCGCGACTCCACCCGCCGCTGACGGGTGCGGTTCACCCGCCCCGACCTCGCCAGCATCGGTGGTGATGCTTTCCCCGTCGCGCGGGAATCTCACGTCGACGCACACGACCCACATCTCGATAACCGGTCAACCGGTGGTACTGTCGGAGGGCGTTGACGCACGACGAGAGGCCGACGATGACCCGCATTCCCGCCGCTGATCGGATCACGCCGCCCGCGGCGCCCACCTGGCGTCTGGGCGAGGCGCCGTGGCAGACGCTGCCGCCGGCCGCGGGTAAGCACGCGCGAGTGATCATCGACAACGACTTCTCCGGCGACCCGGACGATCTGTTCCAGCTCGTGCATCACCTCCTCTCGCCCGGTGTCGACATCCGCGTCGTCGTCGCGTCGCGCCTGCGCGACGACGACCCGTTCGACTCGTCTGGCCGCTCGGCCGAGAATGCCGAGACGATCGTTCGCGACGTGTTCGGGCGGATGGGGCTCCTCTCGACCGATGTGATCCATCGCGGATCGAACGAGGCGCTCGCCGACACCGCCACCCCTCGACCGTCGGCGGCTGTCGACGCCATCATCGCGGAGGCGATGCGCGAAGACGTCGCCTCGCCCCTGTATTACGTCGCCGGCGGCGGCCTCACCGACCTCGCATCGGCGCTGCTGACCGAGCCGGCGATCGCGCAGCGCATGACCCTCATCTGGATCGGCGGAGAGGAGCACGAGGGACTCGCCGTGCCGCCGCCGAACGCGATGGAGACCGAGTACAACCTCCTCATCGACGTCGTCGCCGGTCAGGTCGTGTTCGGTCACTCCGCGATTCCGATCTGGCAGGTTCCGCGCGACGTCTACCGGCAGTGCCTCGTCTCCGACGCGGAGCTGCGGCGACGGGTGGCCACCGCGGGCCCGCTCGGGCGATACCTCTATGACGAGATCGCCGCGATCGTCGAGATGGCGGGATCGTTCCTCGGTGGGGCATCCGAGACCTACGCCCTCGGCGACTCGCCCCTCGTGCTGCTCACTGCGCTGCAGTCCCTGTTCGAACCCGACCCGTCATCGAGCCGGTACGTCGACAGGCCGACTCCGGCTCTCGATGACGGCGGATCGTATGTAGCGGTCGCCGGCGCGCGGCCGATGCGCGTGTACACGCAGGTCGACACGCGCCTGATGTTCGAGGACATGTTCCTCAAGCTCGCCGAGTTCGCCGAATGGCGCGGAGCCGCGCAGGACGCCGCATGAGCGGTCGGGTGCGCACGATCGTCACCGCCGATCCCGAGCTCGATGACCTCAATTCCCTCCTGCGCCTGCTGCTGTACACGAACGAGGTCGACCTGCAGGGACTCGTCTACGCGAGCAGCCGCTTCCACTGGCGCGGCGACGGTGCGGGCACGACCTTCTTCCTCCCCGACCGCGAGTACGACTCTCCGCAGACCTCGTGGCGGTGGGCGCCCGGCGAGCGATTCATCCATGACGCCGTCGAGGCCTACGCCGAGGCGTACCCGAATCTCGCCGTCCACGACGACCGATACCCGTCCCCCGACGCGCTCCGCGGGATCATCCGCTTCGGCAACGTCGATTTCGAGGGGGACATGTCCGCGGACACCCCCGGCTCTCGCCTGATCGCCGACGCGCTGCTCGACGACGACCCGCGCCCGGTGCACATCCAGCTGTGGGCGGGACCGGCCACGCTCGCCCGCGCACTCCGCTCGATCGAGGAGGGGTACGCCGAGACCCCCGCGTGGCCGCAAGTGCGCGCATCCGTCTCCCGCCGCGCGATCGTCACGAAGTTCGCATCGCAGGATGCCACCTACGACGACTACATCCTCCCCGTCTGGCCCGACATCCGCGTGACCGAGGCCGCTGCGATGGCGTGGGGATACCTGATCCGCGAGACCATCCGCGACGAGGACCGCCCCCTGCTGGCGGCGGAATGGATGCGCGAGAACGTCACGAGCGCCGGCGCGCTCGGCGCGCTCTACCGGGTGTGGGGCGACGGACGCCAGATGGTGCCCGGCGACCCGACCGACTACTTCCACCTCTCGGGGCGCTCGGCCGAGGAACTCCGCGCCGACGGCTACCGGGTGTGGATGCCGCCGCAGCCCGCCGGGGAGTGGATCTCCGAGGGCGACACGACCACGATGCTGAACCTGCTCGTGCCGGGACTGCGGGCGGGGGAGCACCCCTCCTACGGCGGGTGGGGCGGGCGGGCGGAGCGCACCGATATCGGACCCGACACGTGGGCAACGGTCGACGCGCGCATCTTCGGAGGTGGCGATGAGGCCGACGAGCACTCGGTCACGCGATGGTTCGCCGACGCGCAGGCGGACTTCGCCGCACGCCTGCGCTGGTCGATCACGCCGGATGTCGCCGCCGCGAACCACCACCCGCGCCTCGAGCTCGACGGCGCCGCCGACCGGAGTGTCGCGCCGGGGGAGAGCGTCGCGCTCGTCGCCCGAGCGCTCGACCCCGACGGAGACCGCGTCGAGGCGCACTGGTGGATCTTCGACGACGCCGGCACGTGCCGGGGCGCCGAGCTCGAGGCCGTGGATTCACCCGAGGGCGAGGCACGCGCGCACGCGCGCATCCCGGCCGATGCCGAGCCCGGCACCACGGTGCACGTGATCGCCGAGGCCCGCGACCGGCATCCGACCCACCCCCTCGCGAGCTGGCAGCGCGTCATCCTCACCGTCCGCTGACCTGCACTCGATCCCGCGCGGATGTCGAAGCCGAGCGAGGGTCAGGCGGTGGCGGCGCGGATCGCGGCGTCGACCTCGGCGAGCACCGGCGGCGGCGTGAACATCAGGGCCGTCGACAGGGCGCGGCGCGAGCCCCACACCGTGCCCGTGCGCACCGCATCCACCCGCTCCGGCGCATGCTCGGCCAGGGTGTCGAGCAGGGCGCGGTAGGCGCGCGGGTCGTCGATCACGTCGGCGAGCATCGCGTCGAGCCCGGGCAGGGGCGGATGCTGCCGCGGCTTCGCGGCGGCAGTGCGCCACGTGTGCGCACCCGATCCCACCTCGTGCACGTCGCCGTCACCCAGGTCGACCTCGGCGACGGTGTTCGCCGGGATCACCGCCGTCACCACGACCTCGTCGCCCTCGCGCTGCCACGCCACCGCCGCCTCGCCATAGGGCGTGAGGTGCCGGGTCGACGCGTGCTCGAGTGCCGGGAGAGGGCGCGGAGCGATGCGCAGCCTGCGGTACCCGGGCGCCGCCGGAGCGAGCCCGGCCACCGAGCGGTGCAGCCAGTCGGCCACCGCACCCAGGGCGTAGTGGTTGAACGAGGTCATCTCCCCGGGGTTGATCGACCCGTCGCGCAGCATGGAATCCCAGCGCTCCCACACCGTGGTGGCGCCCATCGTCACCGGGTAGAGCCACGACGGGCACTCCGTCTGCAGCAGCAGGCGCTCGGCCACCTCGAGGTGGCCGGCCTCCGTGAGCGCGTCGGCCACGAGCGGCGTGCCGACGAAGCCGGTGCCGATGCGGTATCCGCCCTCGCGCACCAAGTCCGCCAGACGCGCCGCGAGCGCCGCGCGCACGGGCGGGTCGGCGACCAGGTCGAAGCCGAGGGCGAGCGCGTAGGCGGTGGGGGCGTCGTTCATCATGCGCCCGGCGGGCGTGACGAACTCGGCGGCGAAAGCGGTGCGGCTGCGCTCGGCCAGATCGCCGTAGCGGCGGGCGTCCTCGTCGTGCCCGAGCAGCTCGGCCGCATCGGCGGTCAGCCGCAGCGACCGTGCCAGGTAGGCCGACGCGACGACATCACCCGACACCTTGGCCGCTCCGGGGTCATCCGGCGGAGCCGAGGGGTCGAGCCAGTCGCCGAGCTGCATGCGGCCGGTCCAGAGGCCGGAGCCGTCGGTGTCGGCGAGCACGGCCTCGACCCACGTCCGCATTGACGCGTACTGCGCCTGCACCACCCCGACATCGCCGAAGCGTTCGTGCATCACGGTGGGAACGACGGTCGCGGCATCGCCCCACGCCGCGGTCGGACCGCCGGAGCCGAACCCGGGGAGCGCCGCGGGAACGACGAGCGGCACGGAGCCGTCGACGGTGCGAGCCTGTTCGTGGGCGAGGTCGCGCAGCCACGACGTGAGGAACCCGTCGCAGTCGTAGAGATAGCTCGCCGTCGGCGCGAACACCTGGATGTCCCCCGTCCACCCGAGGCGTTCGTCGCGCTGCGGGCAATCCGTCGGGATCGACAGGAAGTTGCCGCGCATGCCCCACACGACGTTCTCGTGAAGGCGGTCGAGCTCGGCGTGCGACGAGTCGAACCAACCGGTGCGGCGCATGTCGGTGTGCAGCACGACCGCCTCGACGTCGTCGGGAGAGACGTCGGCGCCGGTGATCTCCGCGTAGCGGAAGCCGTAGAAGCTGAACCGCGACTCGAGCACCTCGTCGTCGCCCGACAGGTCGAAGGTCGCCGTCGCGGCGGCGTTGCGCAGCGGCCGGATGCCGAGCTCGCCGTCTTCGAGCACCTCGGCGTGACGCACGACGAGCCGGGTGCCGCGCTCGCCGCCCGCGCGGATGCGCAGCCGGCCGACGAGGTTCTGGCCGAAATCGAGGATGCGTCCGCCCGACGGCGACGCGATGACATCCGCCACCGGCAGCGTCTGCACGCGGCGCACCGGCGGCGCGATGCGCGCTTCGGGGAGGGGCACGCTCTCGTACCCGGCGTTCGCGGCGGCACCCACGCGCACCGGCGCCCAGTCGGTTGCGGTCCGCCGGAGATCCTGGTGCTCGCCGGCGTAGATGCCGCTGTCGACGATGGGCCCGTCGCCCGACGCCTCCCACGATGCGTCGGTCGCGGCGACCGTGCGCACCGTGCCGTCGTCGGCGGTGACCCGCAGCTGCGCGAGGAACGAGGGCTGCGAGCCGTAGAGCCGGTCGGTGAAGGTGAAGAAGCCGTACTTCTCGGTGTACCAGGCGCCGGCCACCGTGGCGCCGAGCTCGTTCTCGCCGGGCTGCACGAGTGCGGTGACGTCGACCGTCTCATGCACGAGCCGGTCGCGGTACGCGGTCCATCCCGGCGCGAGGACATCGTCGGAAACGGGTGTGCCGTTCACGTGCGGCTCCGCGACACCGAGCGCCGTCCACAGCAGCTCTGCGCGCGCCACGTCCTCGCCGAGGACGAAGCGCGTGCGCGTCTGGAAGGGCTGTGCCGCGCGGGAGGGGGATGCGAGCCCGACCGGCTCGGCGATCCACTCGCCCTCGGCGAGGAACCCCGCCGTGACGGCGATCGCCCGGCTCCAGGCCGTCGACGCTCCCGCCGTCGAGCGCACGCGCACCGAGACGTCACGGCGCTCACCGGCTGCCAGCGGCGCGAACGGCCAGGCGACGAGAACGCTGTCGGCCGTGTCGAGGGTCACGGTGTCGATGCCGTCGCTCACGTCGGCCGAGCGCTGTCGCCAGCCGTCTGGAGCGTCGGAGACCTGCCACGTCAGGCGTGGGGTGGCGGTCGCGACGACGTCAGAGTCGTCGCGCAGCTCGGCACGGAGGTGAACGGTCGCGTCTGTCATTCGTCGTGTCCTTCCGCGGTCCAGGATGTCAGTGCGACCTCTCCGGACACGGCGTAGACGCCGATGACTCGACCGGTGAAGGACTCGGTGACCTCACTGGAGAGGAACCGGCCGTCGATACGCGCGAGATCGATGCGGGTCCCGTCGACGGTCGCGGCCAGGTGGAACTCGTCGCTGGTCGTCACCATACCGCCGCCGGTCTGCGGCGGTCGCGACGCCAGGTGCAGCTCGATGACCTCGGTCGCCGCGGCTGCGGACCACTCCTGCAGGAGTCCGCCGACGTGCGCACGGGCGGTGACCTTCTGACCGTCGGCCTCGATCTCGATGAAGAATCGCTCGTCGTAGCGGACGGCGAGACCGCCGGTGCCCTGGGAGACGTCGAGGCGCACGGTCACGTCGTTCGTGAGGTGCTCCTGTCGGCGCCCGACGAAGACGGGCCGGGCGTCTGCGAGGGTCGACCCGTCGGCGGTCAGCACGAGACACTCCCCGTCGTGGCGGGCGACCTCTTCGGGGAATCGGCGCACCGAGATCCACTCCGCGTCCAGCGGCGCCGAGAAGTCGACGTCGACGCGTGTGCCGGGGCGCGGGTTCAGCTCGACGGGAGCGATGCTCGGCCACCCGTCCTGCCACGTGACCGGGGTCACGAAGGTCTCACGGCCCAGCGCCGAGAAGGCTCGGGTTCCGCTGCGCGGGCGCACGCCGAGCAGCACGCACAGCCACTGTCCGTCGGGGCCGACGACGAGATCGCCGTGGCCGGTGTTCTGGATGGGCCGCGGCGTCGACCGTGCCGAGACGAGGGGATTGCGCGGAGCGCCCTCGAAGGGTCCTTCCGGGCTGTCGCCGCGAGCGATGCTGATGCCATGCCCGCGCTCCGTACCGCCCTCGGCGATCATCAGGTACCAGGAGCCGTCGATCTCGTAGAGGTGAGGAGCTTCGGGGAACATCAGCCCGGTGCCCGACCACAGCGACCGCGGCGCCTCGAGGGCAGTGTGGGTGTCGAGGTCGACGCGCACCTGCTGGATCCCCAGGTGAGTCGGTGCATTCGGGTTCAGGTCGCCCGAGAGGAGCAGGCCGGAGAAGGTGATGTAGCAGGTGCCGTCGGCGTCCCACGCGATGTCGGGGTCGATGCCGAACACGCTCTCCGAGCCGTCGGCCATCACGATCAGATCGCCGTCCGACCACGGCCCCGCCGCGTCTTCGGCGGTGAAGTGCAGCATCCCACGGCCCATCGCGTCGGTGATCACGAGGTGGAACCGGCCGTCGTGGTGGCGGATCGTGGGGGCCCACGCGCCGCCGCCGGTCGGGACCGACTCGACACCGAGCTGACCCGCCCGGGTGGCGACGTGGCCGATCAGCTCCCACGTCACGAAGTCCCTCGAGCGGTGGATGGGGATGCCCGGCAGGTATTCGAACGTGCTGGTCGCGATGTAGTACCACCCGTCGACCGCGACGACACTCGGATCGGGGTGGAACCCGTTGATCAGGGGGTTGTGAAGCGTTGTCATGCGTTGATGCTCCAATCCAGCTCGAGGTTCGACGCCGCCACGGACGCGCCGATCCGCAGGGTGTGCGTGCCGGGCTCGACCTGCCAGCCGGCGCCGTTCCAGTGGGCGAAGCGGCGGGCGGGCAGTGCGATACGGGCTGTCACCGTCTCGCCGGCCGCAGCGCGCACGACGCCGTACCCGACCAGCCAGCGCACCGGGCGCTCGACCGACGAGTCGGCGCGCTCGGCGTAGACCTGCACGACCTGCTTGCCGGCGCGGGCGCCGGTGTTCGCGATGGTGACCTCGAGCGCGTCGCCGTCGCGCTGCGCCGCGCCCCACGACCACGTCGTGTAGCCCAGGCCGTGTCCGAACGGGAACGCCGGAGCGGCCGCATCCTTCAGCCACGCCCGGTAGCCGATGTGGATGCCCTCCTCGTACCGCAGAGTGCCGTCGGTCGGAGTGACCGCGGTGACGGGGACGTCGGCCAGGGCAGCGGGCCAACTGGTGGGGAGCCGTCCGCCGGGCTCGGCGGTGCCGGTGAGCACGTCGGCCAGGGCGGCGCCGAACTCCTGGCCACCGAAGTAGCCCTGCACGATCGCGGCGACATCGGCGGCCCACGGCAGTTCGACCGGTGAGCCGGCGTTGACGACGACCACGGTCGGCGTGCCCGTGGCGGCCACCGCGCGCACCAGGTCGTCCTGACGACCGGGAAGGGCCAGGTCGGTGCGGTCGTAGCCCTCCGATTCCACCTTGGAGTTCGTGCCGACGACGACCACGGCGACCTCGGCGTCGTTCGCCGAAGCGACCGCACGGGCGATGAGCTCGTCGGGGTCGGTGCGCTCCGGGGCGATCCCGAGCGTGACGGACAGGGCGCCGCTGAGCGCGCTCTCGACCTCGTTCACGCGCAGTTCCAGCCGGATGCGGCGGGCGACGCCCTGCTCCACGGGCACCGTCGCGGTCAGCGACGGCGGGTTGAGGAAGGCCGCGCCGAGGTCGGTGCCCTCGATCACGGGCGCCTCGTCGAGAACGGTCTCGCCGTCGACCTGCAGGACACCGGGATTGGCGCCGGCGAAGCCCAGCTCGACCTCGCCGGTCTCGTCGGCGACGAAGTCCGCCTCGAGCACGACGCGTCGGCTCGCCGCGATCGGGGCGTCGCCGCCGAACCACACCAGGGCGGTCGAGCGGCGGTCCTCGGCGAACAGCTCCGCCCCGTGAGCGTCGAAGAAGCTCACCCGCACTCCGGGCGCACCGGTCACGGGGTTCGCGATCTGCTCGAGCGGGATCTCCGCCACACCTTCCTGCACCACGGCCCCGATCTCGTACGAGACCTCGGCGTTCGCGAAGGCGGCGCGGATGCCGTCGAGCGGCGTCACGATCTGCTCGGGCAGCACGGTCGCGCTGCCGCCGCCCTGCGTGCGCGCTTCGAGAGCGTTGTGACCGATCACGGCGATGCGAGACAGCGCCGGGGACAGCGGAAGGGACCCGTCGTTCGCCAGCAGCACGGTTCCCTCGACGGCGGCCTCGCGTGCGAACGAGCGGGCGTCCACCGGAGCCGGCGTGACGGCGGCATCCGTCCCGAGTGCCCCGACGCGCTCGGCCAGCAGCAGCAGCCGCAGCACCTTGCGGTCGAGGTCGGCTTCGGCGATGCGACCGTCGCGCACGGCGTCGACGAGCTCGGCCCAGGCGGGCGCGGGACCGGGCATGGCGAGGTCCTGCGAAGCGGCGACCGCGTCGAGCGAGCGCACCGCGGTCCAGTCGCTGATCACCACGCCGTCGAAGCCCCACTCGGAGTTCAGCGGCGTCTCGAGCAGATCGTTCTCGGTCATCGTGACACCGTCGACCGAGTTGTAGGCGCTCATGATCGTCCACGCGCCCGCCTCGACGGCACGCTCGAAAGGCGCGAGGTAGAGCTCGCGCAGCGAGCGGTCGTCGAGCTGCACGTCGACGGTGAATCGATCGGTCTCGGAGTCGTTCGCGACGTAGTGCTTGGGACAGGCGGCGACGCCGTTCTCCTGAAGTCCGCGCACGTAGGCGGCGGCGAGGCCCGATGTGAGTTCGGGGTCTTCGCTGAAGCACTCGAAGTGGCGCCCGCCGAGGGGGGAGCGGTGAAGGTTGATCGTCGGGCCGAGCACGACATCGACGTCTTTCCGGCGCGCTTCGGATGCCGCCGCAGCACCGTAGCGGTATGCGAGGGCGTCATCCCACGAGGCCGCGAGCGCGGAACCAGAGGGGAGGTTCAGCGACGGCTCGCGCTCGTCCCAGCGGGGGCCCCTGACGCCGGCGGGGCCGTCGGACAGCGTCATCGCACGGAGGCCGATCTTCGGCAGCGGAACCGTCGTCCAGAAGTCCGCACCCTGGACGAGCGCCGCCTTCTCCTCGAGTGTCAGCTGCTGCAGCAGCGGCACGAGATGATCGACCTCGGTGGTGGTGGGGGCGGTCATGCGGCTTCTCCTTCGGCCTGGGCGCGCAGCGCGGCGCGTTCGTGGCGGCGCTGCTCCTGCTTGTCGGGATCGGGCAGCGGGGCGGCCATGAACAGGCGCTGGGTGTAGGGGTGCTGCGGGTGCGAGGTCACCTGGTCGCCGTCGCCGTTCTCGACGATCTCGCCGCGGTACATCACCGCGACGCGATGGCTGATGTGGCGGACGACGGCGAGGTCGTGGGTGATGAACAGGTAGGCGACGCCGGTGCGCTCCTGGATCTCGATGAAGAGGTCGAGGACGCGGGCTTGGGTGGACAGGTCGAGCGCGGAGACCGGTTCGTCGCACACGATCAGCTTCGGATCGAGCGCGAGCGCGCGCGCGATGGCGATGCGCTGGCGCTGGCCACCGGAGAACTCCCGGGGCAGCCGTGACCGCGCCCCGTCTGGAAGACCGACGCGATCGAGGAGGTCCCGCACGCGCGCCTTGGCCTCGCGTGCGGACGTGCCGCGGGCGGTGAGCGGCTCCGACAGGATCTGCTCGATGGTCATGGCGGGGTTCAGCGACGAGTACGGGTCCTGGAAGACGACCTGGATCTCGTTGGAGAGCTCGCGCCGCTCGCCACGGGAGAGGTGGCCGATGTCGCGACCGGCATAGCGGACAGATCCCTCGGTGACGGGAGCGAGCCCGAGCAGCGAGCGACCGAGTGTGGTCTTCCCCGAGCCGGACTCTCCGACGAGCCCCACCGTCTCGCCCGGACGGATGTCGAGCGAGACGCCCTTCAGGGCACGGAACGGCTTGGCGCGGAACCCCTTGCCGGGGTACTCGACGACGAGGTCTGCGACCTCCAGCAGCGGCGCGGTCACGACCGGCCTCCTTCCTCGGGAGCGACGTAGGCCGGGCGCGCGGGACCCTCGTCGAGGATCGCGTCCAGCAGCGACTGGGTGTAGGGGTGCTCCGGCGAGCCCAGGATCGTGCGGACCGGACCGGATTCGACGAACAGGCCCTGCTGCATGACCGTGACGCGGTCGCACAGGTCGGCCACGACACCGAAGTTGTGGGTGACCAGCAGCATCGCCATCCCGCGTTCCTGTTGCAGGTCGCGCAGCAGGTCGAGCACCTCAGCCTGCACCGTGACATCCAGTGCCGTCGTCGGCTCGTCGGCGATGATCAGGTCGGGATCGGTCGAGACCGCACCGGCGATGAGCACGCGCTGCGCCATGCCGCCGGACACCTCGAAGGGATACGCGTCGAACGTGCGCTGCGGGTTCGGGATGCCGACGCGGTCGAGCAGACTCAGGGCGCGGGCCGTGGCATCTTTCTTCGACATGCCCAGACCCGTGCGCAGCGGTTCGATCAGCTGGTGGCCGATCGTGAACGAGGGATCCAGGTTCGACATCGGCTCCTGCGGGATGTATCCGATGCGCGTGCCGCGGAGCGCGGTGTACTGCTTCTCCGACGCTGCGGTCAGGTCGACGCCGTCGAAGACGATCGAGCCGCCCGAGACATGGCCGCCGCGCGGCAGGAGGCCGAGAACGCTGAACGCGGTCTGCGTCTTGCCTGATCCGGATTCGCCGATGAGTCCGTGCACTTCGCCGGCGCGGATGGTCATGTTCACGCCGTGGACGACCTCGACGACCGAGGAGTCCGACTGGTCGTAGCTGACGTGCAGATCATCGATCGACAGCAGTGCCTCGCCCGCGGCCTCGTCGGCGTGGATGATCGTTTCACCGACGACGGGGATCGGCCCCGACTCTTCGAGGGCGAGGTCGGCGCCCGAGGTCGAGATCGACGTCGTCACGGCGGCGATCGAGGTGGTCGCGCCGGTCACCGCGCGCCGTCGGCGGCGGCGCACCGGGATGGTGCGCTCGATCTCGTCGCGCATCGCGTTCGCCAGGAGCGTCAGCGCGATGCTCGTGAGGGCGATCGCGAGGGCCGGCCAGGCCATCATCAGCGGCGCGCGGTAGATGTTCTGGAAGGCGTCGTTCAGCATCTGCCCCCACGTGGGCACCGACAGGTCGCCGAGGCCCAGGAATTCCAGTCCGGCCTGGATGGCGATGGTGATGCCGGCCACGATCGCCGACTGGATGATGATGGGTGCGCGCACGACGGAGAAGACGTGGCGCCCGATGATGCGCACGTCGCTCAGGCCGGCGACGCGGGCGGCATCGACGTAGAGCTCGTTGCGCACGGCGTTGACCGACGCGTAGACCAGGCGGAAGTACGCCGGTGAGATCAGGACGCCGAAGACGAGCATCGCGAACCACACCGAGGGGCCCACGATGGCCTGTACCGCCAGCAGCACGATGATGCCCGGCAGTGCCATGAACAGAGACGTCGCCCACGAGGCGACGGTGTCGAACCAGCCGTGGAAGTATCCGGCGATCAGGCCCGAGACCACGCCGATCACCATCGCGGTGACGAGAGCCACGAGCGAGGCGGCGACGGAGACCTGGGTGGCGGCGAGCAGGCGCGAGAAGACGTCGCGGCCGGCGCTGTCGTTGCCGAGGACATGCTCGGGCGACGGGGGTGCGAGGATCAGCGAAAGCGACGCCTCGTTCGGATCATACGGGGCCAGCAGGGGTCCGAAGACCGCGATCAGGGCGATGAGCGCCAGGAAGACGAGCGAGGCCACGGCTAGCGGCCTGCGCAGCAGCCGTCGGAACAGGTGTGTGTTGCCGGAAGATCGGGTCGGGGTGGTCTGGGGGGTGTCGATGGCGGTCATGACAGTCGCACCTTCGGGTTGAGAGCGGCCTGCGCAAGGTCGATGAGGAGGTTGACGATGACGACGATCACCGCTGTGGTGACAACCACTCCCATCACGACGGGGATGTCGCCGGAGCTGGTCGCCGAGACCGTGAGTTGCCCGATGCCGGGCAGGGCGAAGACCTGCTCGACGATCACGGCGCCGCCGAGGAGGCCCACGAACTGAACCGCGAGGACGGCCAAGGCGGGGCCGCCCGCATTGCGGAGCACGTGCCTGTAGACGACGCGGTTGGTGGCCAGGCCTCGCGCGCGCAGCGTGCGGACGTAGTCGCGGGACATCGCATCGATGACGGATCCGCGGATCTGCTGGGCCACCGCAGCGATCGCGCTGAGGGAGAGGGCGGCGATCGGGAGGGTGATGGAGGACAGCCAGCCGATGAAGGACTCGTCTGGAGGAACGTATCCCGTCGCACGGAACCAGCCGAGGTCGATCGCGAACCACAGCACAAGGTAGAGGGCGATGAGGAAGCCGGGAACGGCGAAGCCGATGACCGCGACGAACTGCACGACCGCGTCGATCCAGCCCCCGCGCCGGGCAGCGAGCACTCCGAGGACGACGGACACGATGGCGGCGACCACGGTCGTGCCGATCACGAGGGTCAACGTCACGGCGAGTCGGCTCGACAGGCTCGCGGCGACGGGCTGACTGGTGAACCAGGACACGCCGAAGTCGCCGGTCAGTGCTGAGGTGAGCCAGTTCCCGTACTGCACGACGAGGGGCTGGTCGAGCCCGAGCTGTTGTGCGCGGAGCGCGACGACTTCCTCGGTGGCGTTCTGGCCCATGATTCGGCGGGCGATGTCACCGCCGCCCGCGTAGAGCAGGCTGAAGGCGACCACCGACACCGCGAAGATGAGCACCAGGCCGGCGAGGAGGCGCCGGACGATGAAGGTGAGCATGCTGAGCGTCCTTGACGTGTGACTCCGGCCCGCCCGCTCTCGCGGGCGGGCCGGAAGGGATCAGTTGGCGGGGTAGATGTCGTAGATGGCCGGGTAGGTGTTGGTCGGGAGCATCTCGACGACCGTTTCGGGGTCGGACGGGAAGTTGCCCTGCACGCGGTACATCGGCGCGAACCACGCCTCCTCGACCAGGTACCGGTTCAGCTCTGCCACGACCTCGTCCTGCGTCGCCTGATCGCCGAACTGGAACTCCTCGATCCAGGCGTTCACCTCGTCGGTCTCGTACCCGAAGGGGTTGAAGATCGCCGTGGGCGAGATCATGAACTGGATGAGCTGCCAGTCGGGGTTCTGCTCGAGGGGGATGTACCCGGCGGGGAACTTCGGTGCGAGGAAGTCGGCGATGAAGTTGCTGCCCGGATCGGTGTATTCCACCGTGATGCCGACGTCGGCCAGAGCCTGCTCCTGCAGCGTGGCCGTGGTCGCCCCCAGCAGCTGCGAGCTCGGCAGCGAGAGGGTGAAGCCGTCCGGGTATCCGGCCTCGGCCAGCAGCTCGCGGGCCTGCTCGGGGTCGTAGCCGTAGTAGTCATCGAGCTCGGGGTCGTAGGCCGCGGAGCTCTCGGGGAACATCTGTCCCGTGACGGTGCCGTAGCCGTTCTCCAGTGCCTGCAGGAGGCCCTCGCGGTCGAAGGCGTAGTTGATCGCCTGGCGCACGCGCACGTCGCCGAGCGCCTCGTTCATCTCGCCGCCGCGGTCCAGCAGCAGCAGGCTGGCGACGTCGAGCTCGTTGGCGTTGTTGGTCCAGCCGGCGCCCTCGATCTCGGCGAGGTTCTCGCTGCTGGCGATCTTGATGGCGTTGACCTCGCCGGCGCGGATGGCGTTCAGCTGCGCGGTGGCGTCGGCCAGCACATTGATGACCAGGTCGTCGTAGTGCTGGACGTCGGGGTTCCAGTAGTCGGGGTTCGCGGTGTAGCGGTAGCTGGTGCCCGGCACCGACGCGGCTGCGTCGTAGACGTAGGGCCCGGAGCCGATCGGGTTCGTCGCGAGGTCGCCCGCGGCGATCGCCTCGCTCGAAGCGATGAGCCCGGCGTCGCGCGTGAGGTAGTTGAGCATCGACGGGTCGGGCGCGGAGAGGGTGATCGCCACCGTGCTGGCGTCGACGGCCTCGAACGTGTCGACATTGGCGAAGTAGGACGCGTCGGGCGAGGTGCCGTCCTTGAAGCGCTGCAGGTTCTCCACCACGACATCGGCGGTCAGCTCGGTGCCGTCGCTGAAGGTGACGTCATCGCGGAGCGTGAGCGTGAGCACGGTGTTGTCGTCGTTGTATTCCCACTCGGTGGCGAGCCAGGGCTCGATCGTGCCCTCGGGCGTCGCGACCAGGAGCGTGTCGTACATCGCCTGGTAGTAGGGCGCGCGGTTTCCCCACTCAGCGCCGGACGGGTCGAGCGTGAGCGGCTCGATGATCGCACCCAGAGTGAGCGTGCCGCCTGTCGCATCGCCGCCGTCGCCGGAATCCGAGCCTCCGCCCGAGCATCCGGTCAGTGCGAGAGCCGCGATGGCGAATGTGGCTGCTGTGGCCTTCCATCGGAACATCCTTGGTCCCCTTCGGGTTGTGGCGATTCCCCTGTGGATCGCCGGGTTGTCTGCGACCGTAACAGCAATTTCTAATGTTCACTAGGTTTTTGGCGCAAAAAACTAGCGAACGCTAGGAATTCGTTATAGAACGGTAGAAGGACATGAGCCGAGGTGGCCGATGAGGGCACCCAGACCGGGGGATACGGTGTTCAGATGACGAAGGTGAACGCGGCGTCGTCGCCACCGCGCAAACGACGCGGCGGCTACGCCAAGTCCGAGGCCACGCGCGCCGCGATCCTCGATGCGGCGCTCGCGGTGTTCGCCGAGTCGGGGTACCGCGCGGGGTCGCTGCGTGAGATCGCCCAGCGTGTCGGCATGAGTGAAGCCGGGCTTCTCCATCACTTCAAGAGCAAGAGCGAGCTGATGATGGCCGTGCTCGATCGCCGCGATGAGCTAGCCGTCGAGATCACGAACTTCAACGCGGCCGATGGTGTCGACCGGCTGCGGGGGCTCGTCCGGCTCGCGGCATACAACGCCTCGGCCCCCGGCGTGGTCGAGCTCTACTGCACGCTGTCGGCCGAGGCGACGTCGCCGACGCATCCCGCCCACGGATACTTCATCACTCGCTACGAATGGACACGGCGCGAAGTGATCCAGGCCTTCGAGTCCGTCGCGGCAGAAGGGCGGTTGTCCGCGGCCACGACGCCGACGGCGGCCGCGATCGCGACGATCTCGCTCATGGACGGCTTGCAGGTGCAGTGGCTTCTCGACCGGACCGTCGTGGACATGCCGGAAGAGCTCTCGCGCTTCTTTCGGGGCATTGTCACCGGGTTCGACCTGGAATCCCTGGAGTCCCTCCTCGACAGAAAGGTCGATCTCGGATGATCCGCACCGAGTTTCCCGGCTCCTGGAGCGTCGGGCCCAAGCTCGGCGCGTTCGAGCGTCCGGACGCGAACACCGCGCCGCGGCCGGTGCATCTGCCGCACGACGCTCTGCGCGACCTGCCGCGCGATCCCGGTACGGAGCAGGGGGTGCACGCCGGGTACATCCCGGGCGGCGTCTTCGAGTACTCCGTCGATCTCGAGGTCCCCGAAGCGTGGCGCGAGAAGGTCGTGCTGGTCGAATTCGAGGGTGTCTACCGCGATGCCGTCGTGCGCGTGAACGGCGATTTCGCCGCCCACCACGCCGGCGGATACTCGGCCTTCACGGTTCCGCTCGACGGACACCTGCGCTACGGGGAGAGCAACCGCCTGGCCGTCGAGGCGCGAGTTCACAAGGACAGCCGGTGGTACACCGGGGCCGGGATCTACCGCCCCGTGCACCTGGTCGTCGCCGACCCCGTGCACATCGCCCTCGACGGAATCGGGGCCGAGGCGGTCGACGTGGACGCCGAGCGCGCGATGCTCGCCCTCTCGGCGGAAGTGTGCAACGACACCCGGCACACCCGCACCACCCGCGTCTGGTGGACGGTCGTCGATCCGCGTGGCGTCGAGGTCGCGCGCACGGGTGTGCCGCTGACCCTCGCGCCCGGTGAGACGGCCGTCGCCCGCACGCGGGTCGCCGTCGCCGATCCGCAGCGGTGGTCGCCGGAGGCGCCCCGCCTCTACCGGGTGGCGGCGACCCTCGCCGAGGAGGCCGACGGCACCGAGCTCGATCGGGCGGAGCTGGTCACCGGCATCCGCACCCTGCAGCTCGATCCCGCGCACGGTCTGCGCATCAACGGCGAACGGGTGGATCTGCGCGGCGCGTGCATCCACCATGACAACGGCGTGCTCGGGTCGGCGGGAGACGCCGCGGCGGAGGATCGCCGTATTCGCCGCCTGAAGGAGGCCGGGTTCAACGCGATCCGGAGCTCCCACAACCCCGCCTCGCGTGCCGTTCTCGAGGCGTGCGACCGCCACGGCATGCTCGTGATGGACGAGCTCATCGACGTCTGGCTGCAGTCCAAGACCGCTTTCGACGCCTCGGTGACGTTCGCCGAGACGTGGCGCGACGAGGTCACCGCGCTCGTGGCGAAGGACCGCTCCCACCCGAGCGTGATCATGTACTCCATCGGCAACGAGATCCTCGAGCTCGGGCGGCCTCGGGGGGCGGCGTGGGGCCGTCGCATCGCCGAGGAGATCCGGCGCCTGGACCCCTCGCGCTACGTCACCAACGGCATCAACGGCATCATCGCGAACCTCGACCTCGTGGCCGACACGATGGCCTCGGACGACGGGGATGCCGCGGACCCGAACACGATGATGGCGAACATGGGTGCGCAGATGGCCGCAGCCAATGCGTCCGAGGCCATCTCGCGCTCGATCGAGGAGTCGGCGTCGGTGCTCGATGTCGTCGGCTTCAACTACGCCGACTCCCGCTACCGTCAGGACGCGATCGATCATCCTCACCGCGTGATCGTCGGTTCGGAGACCTTCCCCGACCGCATCGCGGAGCTGTGGCGGCTGGTGACCGAACTCCCGCACGTCATTGGTGATTTCACCTGGACCGGATGGGACTACCTCGGCGAGGCGGGCATCGGGCGTGTCGACTACACCGACGTCGACGGATACGAGCCGACGGGAACCGCAGGCCCCTTCCCGTACCTCCTCGCCGGATGCGGCGACATCGACATCACCGGGCATCGGCTGCCGGCGTCGTACTACCGGGAGATCGCATTCGGGCTGCGGTGTGCGCCCTACATCGCCGTTCACCGTCCCCAGCATCACGGCCGTCCGATCGCGAAGACGCCGTGGTCGTGGGACGACGTGGTCGCGAGCTGGTCGTGGGGGGTGCCCGAGGGGTCGCCGGTGATCGTCGACGTCTACGCCGACGCCGACGAGGTGGAACTGCTCCTGGAGGGGCGCGCGATCGGCGTCGCTGCCGTCGGAGAGGTTCGTGACCTCGTTGCCCGCTTCGAGGTGGCCTACCGACCGGGTGAGCTGACGGCTGTCGCCCGCAGGGAGGGTGTGGTCATCGGCTCGCACGCGCTGCGGTCGGTTCGTGACGAGATCTCGCTGCAGGCCTCCAGCGAGGACGGCATCCTCGCTGGAGCGTCGTCGTTCGTCGACATCTTCCTCGCCGACGACACCGGCACCGTGCCGTGCGACCGCGATGTGCGCGTGTGCGTCGAGGTCGGCGGACCCGGGGAGCTGGCGGGCCTCGGCACCGGCCGCGCCCGCACCGAGGAGGGTTTCGCGGGGCCGTGCTGCACGACCTACGACGGGCGCGCGCTCGCGGTGATCCGCCGCATCGGCGAGGGGCCGATCGCCGTGACCGTCACCGCCGATGGCTTCGCGCCGGTCGAGCTCGCTCTGTCCTGAGGGCTGCTTCGCGAGGAGATCCCGCGCCCAGAGGACCGCAGATGAGATCCTGTCCTCTCGAGCACGGATCTCCTCTGCGGCGGCCGGGTGTGCGGCAAATCAGGATGCGGGCGCGCGACGCCACGACAGCGACGGCACCGTGACGGCGGCCTCCCCGACCCGCACCGCACGGTCGGCGGCATCCAGGTTCGCCATGACGAGCTCCCCGGCCTCGACGTCGAGGATCGCCCACACGAGGCCGTCCGCGGTCCCGCCCGTGACGACCGCGCGGCCCTGGAGCATCCCCAGCACCTCGACCGCAGCGGTCACCGGTCGTGCGGATCCGTCCGCGCGGAACACCCCGCGCGGCCCCCACTCCTCGAAGAAGCACAGAGTCGCGACGCCGCGGACGGTGAAGGCCGCGGCGCTCGCGATCGTCCACGCGGCCAGCTCGGGTGCATCCATGCGGGGATCGGCCGCGTCGAGGAGCGCCGGTCCGTACCCCTCGCGCAGATCGGTGTGCGCCGACATCGGCGGAGGAGTCGTCGCGACGTCGTTCACGTGAGGTCGCAGGGAGATCGGCCCGATGTGCACGGCGGCGCCGCCGGCGATCTCGACGGCCTGCTCGGCGACGAGCCGCTGCATGGCGACCGCTTCGGTCAGCTGCGCCGTGCTGAGGCTGTGGAACAGGGGAGTGGTGCTGAAGACGACGCCGTCGAGTCCCTCGGGAAGACGGTGACTCTCGCGGTTGAGCTCGGTGAAGTGCGACCGCACGCCGCCGGTGACGAATGCGGTGATGCCGGCGTCACGCAGCGCGGCCCAGACGAGCCCGATCGCCGTCGTGTCGGAGACCAGGCGGGCCTCGCCGGTGGGCCAGAACGCGGTGACGCGGGCGATGTCGAGGCCGGAGAGCTCGGCCGCGGCGGGCTCGATGAGCAGGGGGTCGGCATCCGAGAGGATGAACCGCACGTCGAGCGGCCGGTCCGACGCCGCCGCACGATCGAGCGCCGCCCGCCATGTCGGCGAGGCGAGGTCGAGTTCGACGAGGGTTGCGGCCCACGGGATCGCCGGCAGCTGCGGAGCCGGATCCGGTGCCGTCGACGCCGACACGGCCAGGAGCGGCATCCTGACCGGATCGCCCAGCATCACGACGTCGCGGTCGGGGCGTGCGGATTCACCGGGGCCCGAGGTGACGGAGACGGTGACGGCCTGCGAGACGGTCTCCCCCTCGGCGAGTCGGTACGGAAAGGGCAGCGAGAGCGGCCGGCTGTAGGTCTTGAACGACGCATCGGTCCAGTTGCGCTGGTCCTCCATCTCGAACACGTCGCCGTGGAACCGCAACGCCACGTCGCCGCCGCGACCCTCCCACGACAGTCCTGCGATGTCGAAGGCCGGCTGGTGCGGGCTGATCCTCACCGGGAAGGCACTCGCCTCGGACGAGCCGTCGGTGTGGTCTATCCGCATCGCGGCACCGGCGAGCGTGGCCGGGTGCAGCACGACGAGGCCCGTGCGGTTGGTCTCGAAGTCGGCGGCCGCGCGCAGGTCGAGGGCGACGGTCACCGTGTCGCCGGCGGCATCCACCCGCACCTGGCCGGACAGGTCGGCGCCGAGTTCGCGGGTGTGAACCCGGATCGTGAGCCCGCCCTCGCGCTCGATCACCTCGTCGACGGTGAGCGCCGCCGTGTCCCAGTCGCGATCGCGGACCACGGCGCGCACCGAGCGCAGCACGACGGCGCCGTCGACGGCGAGGTCGGCGATCTCGTCGCCGCGCAGCTCGGCGCTCCAGCGCCCGCTCGTCCACGCGCGGGAGGTCTCGGCCCACAGCGCGCTCAGCGACGAGGCCATCAGAGCGAGGTCATGCCGCCGTCGACCTGGAAGGTCGCGCCGGTGGCGAACGCGCCGTCGTCGCTGGCGAGGTAGACCATGATCCCCGCGACGTCGTCCGGGGTGCCGGCCCGTCCGATGGGGATGCGCGAGACGATCGCCGCGCGGGACTCCGGGTCGTCGCTGATGGCAGCGACGAGCGGTGTCTCGGTGTAGGCGGGCTGCACCGTGTTCACGCGGATGCCGCGATCGGCATACGCCGCCGCAACGGTGCGGCCGAGGCCGTGCATCCCGGCCTTCGACGCGCTGTACGCGGTGAAGTCCTTGCCCTCGCCGTTGATCGCGGTGGGGCTTCCGGTGAGGATGATCGACCCGCCGCCGTGGGCGAGCATCGTGCGCACCGCGTGCTTGACCGTGAGGAAGGTGCCGGTGAGGTTGATGTCGACCGTGCGACGCCAGACCTCGAGGTCGAGGTCGGCGATGGGCGCGTCCTGCCCGAACAGCTGCACGCCGGCGTTGGCGACGACCACATCCGGTGCCCAGCCGTCGGCTTCCACCGCGGCGAACGCGGATGAGACGGCGGCCTCGTCGGAGATGTCCATCGTGACGGCGCGGGCGCGGTCGCCGATCTCCGCGGCCGCGGCTGCGGCGCCGTCGCCGTTGCGGTCGGCGACGATGACCCGCGCGCCCTCGCGGGCGAATCGCTGCGCGACGGCCAGCCCGATGCCGAGCGCGCCTCCGGTGATCAGCGCGGTCTTTCCCTCGAGTCGAGTCATGGTGCTCCTCAGTATGTCGGCGGTCAGCGCTGGATGCGGTCGAGGTGCAGCATGCGCGCCAGGTTCTTGTCGAGCTCGTCGTCGCGGAAGATCTTCTTCCAGTCGTCCTTGATGATCGACTCGCGGCCGTAGTCCATCGCGATCAGGCACGCGTCGCTGAACGGGTTGTCGCCGCGCAGGCCGTTGGCCAGAGCGACCTGGGTGTGCCCGTAGAGGATGCTCCGCGCGGCTGCTTCCGGCACGCCCATGGTGTGGATCGCCTCGTCGAGGGCCTCGTTCAGCAGCGACCCGATCATGCAGGCGACTGTCTCGACGAGGGTCGGCTCGAGCTGGGCGAGCTGCTTGACGGTGACGAAGTGCACGTCGATGACGGGAGCGTAGATCGCGCGGACGGTCGCCTCGACGATCTCCCTGTGTGCGGGGTCGTCGCTCTCGACGGCGGCGATCGCGTCCTGCGGGGCGGCGATGCCGCCGAAGGTGTCGGCCCACTCCTCCTTGGTCGTGCGCTCCAGGAACACCGACGGGTGGCAGGGGTGCGCGACGGCCTGGACGACGTCGTCGCGCGTGGTGAGCAGCCCCGCGTATGCGGCGGCGGGGTCGAGCGTCAGCACGATCGCCCCGGCCTTCATCTGCGGCACGAGGTCGGCGGTGACGGGCCCGAGGGCGAGGTCGGGCACGGCGAGCACGACGATGTCGGCGTCGGCGACGGCGGTCGCGGCATCCGACAGCTCGCGGCCCGCGTCGAGGGTGCGCTGCTGCCCCGCGGGTGAGGTCTCGACGTACCAGACGGTGTGGTCGGTGCGGACGAGGTTGTTGGACACGCGCATGCCCATCTTGCCGCCCGCGCCGATGACGGCGATCTTGTACGTGGTCGTGGTCTCGGCGGTGGTGCTCATGACGTGCTCCTCAGGTAGTCGACGGTGGTGCGGGTCCATTCCCGCTCGGTTCGGATGGTGGTCTCGGCGTCGCCCTGCCAGGACAGCCAGTGCTCGACGATCTCGTTGACGCCTCGCGCGCGCGGGCCGACGGTCTCCAGCAGGTGCGCATAGTCGTGCAGGCCCTCACCCATGCGGGCTCCGCCGTAGGTGAATCCGACCCAGCCGGCTTGGCGTGCGAAGGCGAAGTCCTTCACGTGCACGTTCTTCACCCACGGCGCCGTCGCCTCGACGCAGGCGCGGGGGGACTCCAGCCGCGCGACGACGTTCGCCGGATCGAGGCAGATCCCGAGGCGGTCGCTGTCGACGCGCTCGATGAGGCCGATGAGGTCGGCGGTCGGGAGCTGCTCGTACGTCTCGAGCGCGAGGGTCACGCCGGCGGCTTCGTAGTCCGGGATCGCTGCCCGCAGCGCGCTCTCCGCCTCGGCGAGCGTCGGGCGCGTCGTGGGTCCGTTCACCATGCTCCGCACCAGCCGGGCATCGAAGACATCGGCGAGCTCGAGGAAGCGCGAGAGGCGATCGGGTTCGATGCCCTTGGTGCCCAGCTCGATCGCGACGCCGAGGTCGCGCGCGGCGGCTGCCGCGTCGGCGAGGTCGCGCGCGGTCATCGACTCCAGCGGGGCGTAGTCGCAGATCTGGAACAGCTCGACGCCCATCTCGCGAGTTGCTTCGAGAGCGTCGACGAGCGACAGCGGAGCGGGCACCCGATCGGAGTGCTGCCAGAAGAAGGCGTACGTGCCCAGGCCGATCACGACGCGCTCCGGGCATCGGCGAGGGCGGCGGCTTCGTCGATCACGGCGAGCAGGTTGTCCGGATCGTGGGCGAAGCGGCCGAGGAAGAGGCCGTCCGCTGCGCCGTCGAGGCGGGCGAGAAGGCCCGGCCCGGCGGATCCGCCGTAGATGACGACGCTCCCGGCGCGGCCCGCGTCGGCGTCGATCGCGCCGCGCAGGGCGCGCGTGACGGTCGCGATGTGGTCGTCGGGTGCGGGCTCGGTGGCGCCGATCGCCCAGACCGGCTCGTAGGCGACGACGACCGGTCCGGCCGGAACGCCCTCGAGGTCCGCGGCGAGCTGGTCGAGATTGGCGGAGGCCGCGTCGGCGCCGCTCATGCGGGCATCTTCGCCGATGCAGAGCACGGGGGTCATGCCGTGCTCGAGCGACGCGGCGGCCTTGCTCGCCGTGACCTCGTCGGTCTCGCCGAAGAGCCGCCGGCGCTCGGCGTGGCCGATCTCGGCGACCTGAACCCCGACCTCGGCGAGTTCGGCGGCGGTGATCTCTCCCGTGAACGCGCCCGGCGGGTGGGCGGAGACATCCTGCGCCCCGACGAGCACCGGGGTCTCCGCGAACTCTTCGATCGCAGCTGGGATCTGCAGGTAGGTGGGGATGACGAAGAATCGCACCCGACCGTCGGCGATCGCCGGGTGGGCCTGCAGTCGCGGTGCGACCTCGGCGAACCAGTCGCGCGCGCGGGCGTTGCCGAAGTAGGTCTTCAGGCTCACACCGACGGTGACGGGTGCGGTCATCAGCAGGATCCGGTCTGCTCGTACGCGCCGATGACGGCGACCTTCTCGGCGGAGGCCGAGCTCGGGTCGAAGCGGTAGGTGAGCCACTCGCGCACGAGACGGCGGGCGAGCTCGATGCCGACCACGCGCTGCCCCATCGTGAGCACCTGAGCATCGTTGGAGAGCACGCCGCGCTCGACGGAGAACGAGTCGTGGGCGGTGACGGCGCGGATGCCGGCGACCTTGTTCGCGGCGATCGCCACGCCGAGCCCGGTCCCGCAGATGAGCAGGGCCCGATCGGCCTCGCCGCGGGCGACGCGCTCGGCGGCCTCGATGGCGACCTTCGGGTAGGGGGTGTGGCCGTCAGCGTCGACACCCACGTCGATGACCGAGGCCACGCCGGGGTTCTGGTCGAGGTCCTTCTTGAGGATCTCCTTGTAGTCGTAGCCGGCGTCGTCGCAGCCGATGATCAGGCGCAGCGGTGTGTCGGACATGTCAGTTCTCCTCGGGGGTCGGATCGGCGAGCGTCGCGCCCACCGCGGTGACGATCAGGGCGAGCGAGTGCGCACCCGGGTCGGGGGTTCCCACGCTGTGCTCGCCGTGCGTGCGCGCACGGCCCATGCGGGGGAGGAGGTCGGCCGTTGCAGCGGCGGCCTCGGTCGACGCCTTCGCGGCGACCGTCCAGGCGGTGGCGAGGTCGCGCGAGGCGACCTGTGCGGTGAGCGTGTCGGCGAAGGGAACGAGGGCATCGACGAGGGTCTTGTCGCCGACCTCGGCCTTGCCGTAGGCCATCACGCCGCGGGCGGCCGCATCCACCCCGCGCGCGACGGCGGTCGGCTCGGGTGCGCCGGCGTCGCCGAGCTCGGTGGCGATCGACGACAGGATCACGCCCCACAGCGCGCCCGAGGTGCCGCCGGCCCGATCGGACCACGCATCGGCGGCGCGCTCGAGCGTCGTGCGGGCCCCGGCGCCGGCGGTGACGGCGTTCGTGGCGGCGGCGAGGGCGGCGTGCGAGCCGCGCTGCATGCCGATGCCGTGGTCGCCGTCGCCGGCGACGGAGTCCATCCGGCCGAGTTCGTCGACGTGGGTGTCGATCGTGTCGACGAGGGTCCGAAGCGCCGTGTGGACGAGCCGGGCGGCCCGTCGCGAGGCGTCGTCGGCGTCGGGGATGGCGTCGATGTCGCCGTCGGCGACCTCAGCCGCGTCGGCCTGGGCGACGGGACCCACCGAGCCGCGCCGGTAAGCGGGGGTGTCGACCGGCATCTCCCAGAGGCCGGCGAGCTCGTCATCGAGCCAGAAGAGGGTGAGCGAGGTGCCGGCCATGTCGAACGACGTGCAGTACTCGCCCACGTGCGGGTCGACGACCTCGACCCCGGCGTCTTCGAGCAGCCGGGCGATGCGCCGGTACACGACGAACATCTCCTCGTACTTCAGCGATCCGAGCCCGTTGAGGATCGGGACCACGCGCGCTCCCGGCACCGTCACGCCGTCGGGGATCTCGCCGAGCAGGCGAGAGACGAGGAGGTCGGCGAGCTCGTCGGCGGTGGGGATCGCCGCCTCGTCCACCCCGGGTTCGCCGTGGATGCCGAGGCCGATCGCCATGCGTCCCTCGGGCACGGTGAACAGAGGTGCGCCGGCACCGGGGAGGGTGCACCCGCTGAAGGCGACGCCGAACGAGCGGGTGCGGGCGTTGGCGTGGGCGGCGATGCGTGCGACCTCGCCGAGATCGGCGCCGGCCTCCGCCGCAGCGGCCGCGCTGCGGAAGACGGTGAGGTCCCCGGCGATCCCGCGACGCTTGTGCGCCTCGGCCGCGGGGGCGCTGGCGACGTCGTCGGTGACCGTGACGGTCTCGCATCGGATGCCCTCGGCGCGCAGGCGCTCCTGCGCCGCGTCGAAGTTGAGCACGTCGCCGGCGTAGTTGCCGTAGCTGAGGAAGACGCCGCCGCCGGCATCCGCTGCCTTCGCCACCGCGTACACCTGCTGCGTCGACGGCGAGGCGAACAGGTTGCCCATTGCCGCTCCGTGTGCGAGCCCTGGACCGACCAACCCGCCGAAGGCGGGGTAGTGCCCCGAGCCGCCGCCGACGACCACGGCCACCTGGCCGGCGGGGACGACCGTGCTGCGCACGACCCCGCCGGTCACGCGTCGCACGGAGCGGCCATTGGCGGCGACGAAGCCGTCGATCATCTCGTCGGCGAAGTCGGCCGGGTCGTTCCACAGTCGCGTCATTGCGGCTCCTCACAGCGATGATCGATGCGCGGGTGCGCAACCCCCATCTTCCACAACCGGTTGACCAATTGCAAACAACCGGTGGACCAATCTTCGCCCACGATGATCGGACCGGATAGGTTGATCACCATGCCCGCCTACTCCGACGACCGCTCGGCAGCGATCGCATCGGCGCTCGCCGCCGTGCCCGCCGGCTCGCCGGTGTCGGAGGTCGCGCGGCGCCTGCTCGACCTGTTCACGAGCGGATCCATCGCGGCCGGCACGCGGCTCCCGCCGGAGCGCCACCTCGCGGCGACTCTCGAGGTCGGCCGCTCCGCCGTGCGCGAGGCGCTCGCAGCGCTCGAGATCCTCGGCATCGTCGACGTGCGTCCCGGTTCGGGCACCTACCTGCGTGGAACGGCCAGCGAGCTGCTGCCGCAGACGCTGCGGTGGGGGCTGCTGATCGGCGAGCGGAACACCGCCGAGCTGCTCGAGCTGCGCTCGGGCCTGGAGATCTTCGTCGCTCGCCTGGCGGCCGGGCGGGTCGACGAGAGCTCCCTGGCCGGCATGCGCGCAACGGTCGATCGGATGCGCGCGTCGGTCGACGATCTTCGGGCCTTCGCCGCGGCGGACCGCGATTTCCACCTCGCCCTCGCCGCCGCGGCCGGGAACGGCGTGCTGGTCGATCAGCTCGACGTCGTGCGCTCCCTCCTGCGGGTCTACGCCGACCGGGCGGTCCACGACGCCGACGCGGCTCGCGTGGCGGTCCAGGAGCACGCCACGATCCTCGCGGCTCTCGAGCGCGCCGACGCCGACGCCGCTGCGTCGGCCATGGCGCTGCACATGGCGACGGCCTCCGCGCGCCTCGCAGACGCCTGAATCGTCGCCGCCCGGCGGAGCCTGCCGCTCCGGGTGTTCACGCGGCATTCAGGTGTCGTATCCCTCGCCGGCCATGTCCCGCCGGAAAGATGCCGGGCATGCGCGAGCACACCGCCCTGAGGTTCCTCGACGGGCTGAGGTTCGGGCCGATGCACCGCCGCGTGTGGTGGCTGTCGGCGATGGGCATCATGCTCGACGGCTTCGACTTCTTCATCATCGGCGTCGCCGTGCCGCTCATCGTCGCGCAGTGGAGCATCACGCCCTTCGAGACGGGTCTGCTCACGAGCGCCGCCGTCCTCGGGGCGATCGTGGGAGCAGCCGTCATGGGGCCGCTGTCGGATCGGATCGGCCGCAAGATCGCCTTCCGAATCGATCTGGCCATGTTCGTCGTGTTCTCGCTGGCGTCGGCCTTCGCCCCCGACATCTGGTGGCTCATCGCCTTCCGCTTCCTTCTCGGCGTCGGAATCGGCGCCGACTACCCGATCGCCGCCAGCTACGTGTCCGAGATCTCTCCCCGCCGGCTGCGGCCGCGGCTGCTCATCGGCGCCTTCAGCTTCCAGGCGGTCGGTCAGCTCCTGGGGGCCCTCGTGGGATTGGCCGTGCTGCTGCTCGACCCGCACCCGGAGGCGTGGCGGTGGATGCTCGCCGCCGGCGTCGTTCCGGCCACCGCGGTCGTGATCCTGCGGCGCGTGGTGCCGGAGAGCCCCATGTGGCTGGCGTCGCAGGCGAAGTATCTCGAAGCGGCCGCCGCGCTGTCCCGGTTCGCGGGGCGGACGGTCGCGGTCAGCGAGATCCACGACAGGTCCCCGTCGGAGGACCACGCGGTGCTCGTCGCCGCGACCCGCACCGTGCCGTCCGCTCGCCGTGGCGCCCTCTTCTCCGCTCGGCACCGAGCCGCCACCGTGCTGACGAGTGCGCCCTGGTTCCTCATGGACATCGCGACCTACGGCGTCGGCGTGTTCACGCCGACGATCCTCGCCGCACTCGCGCTCGGATCCGCCGCGAACACCCCTTACATCGCCGACGACATCGTCTCGACCGAGGGTGCCGCGGTGCTCGACATCTTCCTCGTCGTCGGCTTCGCCGCGGCGATCCTCCTCGTGCGCCGACTCGGTCTGGTCGCGATGCAGTCCGTGGGCTTCTTCGTGATGGCGGGGGCGCTCGTCGTGCTCGGCGCGACCGAACTGATGGCGCAGTCAGCGCTCCAGCTCGCGATCGTCTTCCTCGCCTTCGCGGCGTTCAACCTGTTCATGAACGCCGGACCCAACGCGACCACCTTCGCGATGCCGACCGCCGTCTTCCCCGTCGAGGTGCGCGGTGCCGGCGCCGGCTTCGCGGCCGCTGCCGGCAAGGCGGGCGCAGCGGTGGGAACGTTCTTCTTCCCGCAGCTCCAGGCCGGGATCGGACTGTTCGGAACGCTGTCGATCATCGCCGCCGGCTGCGCCGTGGCGGGCGTCGTCACGATCGTGCTGCGGCGCCTGGTCAGTCCGCGTGAGGTCGTGCCGGACGCGCCGGGCGGCGCGGCGCCCGTTCCGGTCGGCTGACCGCGCGGCCGCGCCGCGGGGCCGCACGGCCGTCTGTCAGCGGGATGGGCGTCGTCTGGGCGATCGGCTCGCTGAACTCCTCCGGCGTCGGCCGCACCACGGACAGTGGGCGGGTCTCGTCGATCGTGAGGCGGAAACGGCGAGCCTCGTGGCGGTGCACACGACCCGACGACAGCAGCCAGACGAGGCCGATCGAGAAGGCGACCACGCCGGCTCCCGCTCCGACGAGAATGCCCACGCGCGGGCCGAACGCGTCGACGACCGCGCCGACGATGGGTGCGCCGAACGGCATGCCGCCCATGAGCACCGCCATGTAGAGCGCGAGCACCCGGCCGCGCAGGGCCGGCTCCGTCGTCGTCTGCACGTAGCCGTTGGCCGTCGTGAGCATCGTCACGATCGAGAACCCGAGGAACATGAGCGTGATGGCATACGCCCAGTACACGGGCATGTAGGCGCCCACCGCCGCGGAGACGGCGAACAGCCCGACACCGAACAGGATGATGCGGAAGCGGGCGCGGTCGCGGCGCGCGGCCAGCAGCGCGCCCGTCAGGGAGCCCACGGCGAGGATCGAGCTCAGGAGACCGAAGCCGTCGGCCTCCTGGCCGAACTCGATCGCCATCGTGGAGGCGTAGATGGGGAAGTTCATGCCGAACGCGCCGATGATGAACACGATCACGAACGTCACCAGCAGATCGCTGCGGCGCGCGACGTAGCGGAAGCCGTCGGCCAGGCGCGCCCGGCCCTGGGCCTTCGCGCGCGGGACCAGTTCATCGGGGCGGATGATCGCGAGCGCGGCGATCATCCCGACGAAGGTCAGGGCGTTGATGACGAACACCCAGCCGGTGCCGACCGCGACGATCACGACGCCCGCGACGGCGGGGCCCAGCATGCGGGCGGAGTTGAAGGATGCCGCGTTCAGCGCGATCGCGTTCGAGGCGTTCTCGCGGGCGACGAGGTCGGAGACGAACGCCTGCCGGGTGGGGTTGTCGAACGCGGCGACGATGCCGAGCACCAGCGCGAAGCCGTACATCAGCGGCAGCGACATCGCCCCGACCAGAATGAGGAGGCCGATCGCGCCGCCGAGCAGCATGAGGGCCCCCTGCGTGATCATCAGCAGGCGCCGCCGGTCGAAGCGGTCGGCGACCCATCCGGTCACCCCCACCAGCAGCAGCGGCGGACCGAACTGCAGCGCCATGGTGACCCCCATCGCGCCGGCGTCGTTGTCGGTGAGCACGGTCAGCACCACCCAGCTGAGGGCGGTCGCCTGCATCCACTGGCCCACGTTCGACACCAGGGCGCCGATGAACCACACGCGGTAGTTGAAGACCGAGAAGGAACGGAACATGCTCATCGTGCGGCCAGCTCCTTCATGATCTCGGATGCGGCCGCGAGCGTGCGCCGCTGCGCGGGGGTGAGTGAGGCGAGGCCGTGATCGAGCCACGCGTCGCGCCGGCGCACGGTCTCATCGACGACGTCGCGTCCGGGGCCGGTGAGGGCGATGTTGACCTTGCGGCGGTCGGTCTCATCCGCGGTGCGGCTGAGAAATCCGAGCTCTTCGAGGCAGTTCACGGTGCGGTTCATCGACGGAGCCGTCACGCGCTCGCGCTCGGCCAGCTCGCTCAGCGTGTGCGGGCCGTGGACCTTGAGCGCGGCGAGCACGGCGAACTGGCCGTCGCTCATGCTGTCGATCGCGCGTTCTGCGCGGAGGCGTCGGGCCAAGCGGAAGGTCGCCATGCGGAAGTCGGCGGCGGAGATGTCGCGTTCGAGTTCGTCGGCGTGAACGGCTGCTGGGGCGGTGGTGGGTGTTTCGGGAGAGTCCATGCGGTTCTTTAGCATAGCTCATTAGTCCTGCTAAAGGAATGTCGGCGGACGTGCTGCGCCTAAACTCGGCCCATGCCCGAGTTCATCGACGCACACGGGGTCGCGATCGTCTACGACGTGCACGCCGCCCGCACGCCGGCCCGCGGAGTCGTGCAGCTGCTGCACGGCGTCGGCGAGCACGCCGGCCGCTACGCCGCCCTCATCGAGGCGCTCACCGCCGACGGTTTCACCGTGTACGCCGACGATCACCGCGGGCACGGCCGCACCGGCCTCCGTCAGCACGGCGGCTCCGGCAAGCTCGGCCGCCTCGGCAAGGGCGGACATCGCGCCGCCGTCGACGCGCTGTGGCGGTTCACCCGGCTCATCCGTGACGAGAACCCCGATCTGCCGCTGGTTCTGCTCGGCCACTCGTGGGGGTCGTTCCTCGCGCAGAAGCTCGTCAATGCGCATCCCACCGCCTACGACGGTCTGGTGCTGTCGGGTTCCGCGCTGCCGTGGCCCGGCACCCTCAACTCCGGCCCGCTGAACAAGCCGTGGAGCGGTCCGGATGCGACCGGCGTCGAGTGGCTCTCGTCCGACCCCGCGACCGGCGCCGCGTTCCTCGACGATCCGCTCACCACGGCCACGCCGATGCTGCAGCTGTTCGGTCCCTGGAACACCCTCCAGGTGCTGTCGCGGCCGAAGCGCGGTCTGGCGCGCGACATTCCGACACTGATGCTGGTCGGGAGCGAGGACACCGTGGGGGGGCCGAAGAGCGTGCATCGCCTGGCGGATGCCTACCGGCGTCGGTCGGGGTTCGGCGATGTCACGACACTGGTCTACCCCGGCATCCGCCACGAGGTCTTCAACGACGTGGCCCAGGCCGAGGTGCGAGCCGACCTCTCGGCATGGCTCGACGCGCGCTTCCCCGTGCGGGTCTGACGCGCGTCGAGCCGCCGATCAGTTCGCGACGTTGCCGCCGCGCGCCGCGCCCGAGCGTGCGCGCCCGCCGCGGCGCGACCGGCGCCGACGGTTCGACGGCGCTTCGGCCGGGTTGTGCGCCGCGGCCGACCCCTGGGCGCCCGCCCGCTGACGCTGACCGTGCACGGCGCCGCCGTGGCCGGCCGCGGGCTTGTCGCCGCGAGCCGAGCGGCTCTGGCCGCCCGCGCGCTTCTGGCCGCCACCGGACTGCTTCTGTCCACCGGTCGATGCGACCGGAGGGGCGGGCTTTACCGCGGGGGCGGACTCCCCGACGAGCTCGGCGACGGTCGCGTGCGCGGCGTCGACCGGCTCCAGGGCCGCCGTGATCTGCGCCTTCCGCAGCAGGTCCTTCACCTCGCGGCGCTGCGCCTCGAGCGCGATCGTCACGACCACGCCGTCGGCACCCGCGCGTGCGGTGCGGCCGGAGCGGTGCAGGTACGACTTGTGCTCCACGGGCGGGTCGACGTGCACGACGAGCTCCACGCCGTCGACGTGCACGCCGCGTGCGGCGACGTCGGTGGCGACGAGCACGCGCACGCCGCCGGCATCCGGGTTCGCGCCGAAGGCGGCGAGGTTGCGCTCGCGCGCGTTCTGCGACAGGTTGCCGTGCAGGTCGACGGCGGGAATGCCGGCCGCGGTGAGCTGCTTGGCGAGCTTCTTCGCCTGGTGCTTGGTGCGGGTGAACAGGATGCGGCGGCCGTATCCCGAGGCGATGCGGCGCACGAGGGCGTTCTTGGCCTCGGCGTCGGCCGCGACGAAGACGCGGTGGATCATCGTGCCCTCGGGCACCGAGGACTCGTCGACGGAGTGACGCACCTCGTTCTGGAGGAACTTCGACACGAGGGTGTCGACGCCACGGTCGAGGGTGGCCGAGAAGAGCATGCGCTGACCACCCTGCGGCGTGGCCTTGAGGATGCGGGTCACGCCGGGCAGGAATCCGAGGTCGGCCATGTGGTCGGCTTCGTCGAGCACCGTGACCTCGATGCGGTCGAGCTTGACGATGCCCTGCTGCATGAGGTCCTCGAGGCGACCGGGGCAGGCCACGACGATGTCGACGCCGGCGCGGATCGCGTCGGCCTGCGGACGCTGGCTGACGCCGCCGAAGACGGTGGTGACCGTCAGGCCGGTCGCATCGGCGAGGGGCTTGATGGTCGCCGCGATCTGCGAGGCGAGCTCGCGCGTGGGGGCGAGGACCAGTCCGCGCGGGTGCCCGCCGGTGCGGCGGGCGGCGTTCGCGCCGGAGAGGCGCGCGACCATCGGAAGCGAGAACGCGATCGTCTTGCCGCTGCCGGTGCGGCCGCGGCCGAGCACGTCACGGCCAGCGAGGGCGTCGGGCAGGGTGTCGCGCTGGATCGGGAACGGCTCGGTCACGCCGCGCGAGGCGAGGGAGGAGGCGAGGGTCTCGGGCACGCCGAGAGCGAGGAAGGAGGACATGGGGGAGTGCTTTCTGACAGAGCGCGGCACGCGAGAAGTCGCGGGGCGCGGGGTGGGCGACGGCGCGGGATCGCGCATCGGTTCGCCGATCGAGAAGAAGTCGCGGCTCGGGAGGCCGGAAAGCGTATCGTCGACGCAGCGGCAGGAAGCCGCACCACGACGGTAGCACGCCGACGCTCGAGGCGGCTGGGAGGCCCGTTCCGTGGCTATCGGGTGCGCAGGTGATCCGGGCGCCGGAGGAAGCAGACGGCCACGACGCCGAGCGCCATGACCGCGGCGGGAAGCAGCATCGACTGGGCCATCGCGGTGGCGAACGGGCCGGCCAGGTCGGCGGGGAGCTCGGTGGCGGCGGCGACGTCACCCGCAGCCGATCCGGCGGGCAGCTGTGCTTCGAGGCTCAGCTGCATCATCGCCGCGATCGACGATGATCCGAGCACCGATCCCACGGTGCGGGTGGTGTTGTAGATCCCGGCGCCCGCCCCCGCCTGATGGCGCGGAAGATCGCGGGTGGCCGTCGTCGCGAGCGGTCCCCACATGCCCGCGTTGCCGATCCCCATCATCGCCGCCGGGATGAGGAACGCCCAGACCGGCGTGTCCATGTTCATGAGCGCGGCATACAACACGAGGGCGCCCGTGACCGTCAGCAGTCCCGGCACCAGGAGAGCGCGCGGATCGACGCGGTCGAGCAGGCGTCCGGCCAACGGGGAGAGCACGCCGGCGAACACGGCTGTCGGCACGAGCAGCAGGGCCGCCTGCGTCGGCGAGAGTCCCCGGGCGAGCTGGATGAAGAACATCAGTGGCAGCGACATGCTCGTGACGGTGAACCCGACGATGGCGACTCCGGCGCTGGCGAGCGCGAAGTTGCGATCGCCGAACAGTCCCAGCGGCACGAGGGGCTCGCCCCGTGTGAGCTTCTGCTGCCAGAGGAACAGCCCGAGCACGACGACACCGGCGCCGATCATCACCCACACCCACGGCGCCCAGTCATACGCCTCACCCTCCTGAAGCCCGAAGACGATGAGGAACAGTGCGGTGGCGCTCAGGACGACGCCGACCACGTCGAAGCGGTGCGGCTGCCTGCCGAGGTCGGGCACGAGCATCCATGCCAGAACGAACCCGACGATGCCGACGGGGATGTTGATGAAGAAGATCCACTCCCACCCGAGGCCGTCGACGAGGAAGCCGCCCGCCAACGGGCCGACGAGCATCGCGACGCCGGATGTTCCGCCCCACAGCCCCATCGCCGCGCCGCGCTGACCGGCCGGGAAGGTGCGGGTGATCACCGCCATCGTCTGCGGGGTCATCATCGACGCGCCCAGCCCCTGCACCGCGCGGAACGCGATGAGCGCGCCGAGCGTCGGCGACAGGCCGCACGCGAGGGACGCCAGGGTGAACAGCGCGAGACCGCTCAGGTAGATGCTCTTCGGGCCGAACCGGTCGCCGAGGCGTCCGGTGATGAGCAGCGGCACGGCGTACGCGAGCAGGTAGGCGCTGGTGACCCACACGACGTTGTCGAGGTTGGCGGTGCCCGGGTCGAGGGCGGCCTTGATGGCCGGGTTCGCGACGGCGACGATGGTGGTGTCGACGAGGATCATGAAGAACCCGATGATCAGCGCCCACAGCGCCGGCCACGGGCTCCGGGGGCGTGTGTCGACTGCGCCGGTTCGTGCGTGGGTCTGGGTCATTCGCGCGCCGCCTTCCGCTGAGCGAGATAGTGATCGCTCTTTTTGCCGGCGGCGGCGTGGCCCCAGGGCAGCTGCGGATTCTGCAGGCGTCCCAGGAAGTCCGCCAGCCAGATCGTCTCGGCCACGCACAGGGCCCGTTCGCGGTCGTCCTCGACGAGGAACTGCTCGTCGACGGGAACCCGCCGGGCGGCGGCGAGGCTCTCCTCCAGTTCCGCGAGGTCCTGCGTGAGCCGTGCGAGCCGGCGCGTCAGCAGATCCCGCACCTCATCGCGCGGCAGGTTGTGGGCCTCGGACAGGGCGATCCGGAAGTCGCCGGGACGATCGATCCGCTCGAGCTCGTCCCGCAGCCACGATCGCATCGCGTCGCCGCCGGAGGGCAGGAGCGTGTACGTGGTGCGCTCCGGCCGATTCCCCTCGCGGTCGACGCCGACCTCGGCGATCAGACCGTCGCGCTGCAGTCGCGCGACGGTGTGGTACATCGTCCCGTTGGTCACGCTGAGCATGCGGTCGTCGTGTCGCTGCTTCATCAGGCGCAGCATCTCGTACGGATGCATGTCGTCCTCATCGAGGAGGGCGAGCACCATCAGGCTCAGCGGCGTCAGTCGGCGCGCGGTCATGAATACTCCGAATCGATTAGCCCATATGGACTATATCGGACGAGCCGTCCTCGCGGGCCGACGGCCGGGCGCCGTAGGCTGGCACCCGTGCACGGCGAATACAAGGTCCCCGGCGGAAAGCTCGTCGTCGTCGACCTCGAGGTGGTCGACGGCCGCATCAGCGGATTCCATCTCGCAGGCGATTTCTTCCTCGAGCCCGACACGGCGCTCGACGACATCGACGCCGCCGTCAACGGGCTCCCGGCCGAGACGGATGCGGCCGCCATCGCCGCGGCGGTTCGGGGCGCCCTGCCGCAGGGGGCCCAGCTGCTCGGCTTCACCCCGGAGGCGGTCGGCACGGCGGTGCGCCGCGCGCTGGTCACGGCTCCCGGCTGGAAGGACTTCGACTGGGAGGTCGTGCACGAGCCGCCCGTCTCGCCGCGCATGAACCTCGCGCTCGACGAGGTGCTCACCACGCGTGTCGGCGACGGGCGCCGTCGCCCCACGCTGCGGCTGTGGGAGTGGAACGAGTCGGCCGTCGTCATCGGATCGTTCCAGTCGTTCCGCAACGAGGTCGACCCCGAGGGGGCCGTGCGCCACGGCTTCGATGTCGTGCGGCGCATCTCCGGCGGCGGGGCGATGCTGATGGGCGCCGGATCGATCGTGACCTACTCGCTCTACGTGCCCGCCACGCTCGTGGCCGGCATGACCTTCGCCGACTCGTACGCCTTCCTCGACGACTGGGTGCTGCAGGCGCTGCGCGGCATGGGGGTCGAGGCGACCTACCAGCCGCTCAACGACATCGCCTCGCCGCAGGGCAAGATCGGCGGCGCCGCCCAGAAGCGGCTGGCCAACGGCGGCGTGCTCCACCACGCCACGCTCTCCTACGACATGGACGGCGCGGTGCTCACCGACGTGCTGCGCATCGGGCGGGAGAAGCTCAGCGACAAGGGAACCGTCTCGGCCGCCAAGCGCGTCGATCCCCTCCGGCGGCAGACGGGTCTGTCGCGCGAGCAGATCCTGGAACGCCTCGCATCCACCTTCACCAGCCTCTACGGCGCCGATCGGGGCACGATCAGCGCGGAGGAGTACGCCGAGGCCGAGAAGCTCGTGGCGTCGAAGTTCGCCACCGACGCGTGGCTGCACCGGGTGCCGTGACCGCCGAAGAGGACGGACCGGGAGAGGTCGTCATCCACCACGGCGACAATCTCGAGGTGGCACGCGGGCTCGAATCGGGCGCCTACACGCTCGTCTATCTCGACCCGCCGTTCAACACCGGCCGCGCCCAGCGTCGTGCCGTCGAGACCGCCGTCTGGCGCATCGCGGAGCCGCACGACGCCGCCGCGCCGTCGGCCGATGCCGCCGCTGCCTCGCCCGATGCCGGCGCGGACGCCGACGCCGCCGCGGCCTCGCCCGATGCCGGCGCGCTCTCGCCCGATGCCGATGGTCCGTCGTTCACAACTCCTCAAGATCGGCACGTAGAGGCTCCCTCCGGGGCCGAATCGCCGCACCAGGGCGCGGTTTCGAGGAGTTCTGAACGGCGCGAGGAGCCGCCGGTGGTCCGGCGCGGCTTCCACGGACGAGAGTACGAGCGCCTCCGCGGCGACCTGCGAGCCTACGACGATCGGTTCGACGACTACTGGGGCTGGCTCGAGCCGCGGCTGGGGGAGGCCTGGCGGCTCCTCGCCGACGACGGCACGCTCTACCTGCACCTGGACTACCGCGAGGCGCACTACGCCAAAGTGCTGATGGACGCGCTCTTCGGCCGCGAGCGGTTCCTCAACGAGCTGATCTGGGCCTACGACTACGGGGCGAAATCCCGGCGCCGGTGGCCCACCAAGCACGACACGATCCTCGTGTACGTCAAGAACCCGGCGACCTACTGGTTCGACTCCGACGCGGTCGACCGGGAGCCCTACATGGCGCCGGGGCTCGTGACGCCGGAGAAGGCCGCCCGGGGGAAGCTCCCCACCGACGTCTGGTGGCACACGATCGTCCCGACCACGGGCCGCGAGAAGACCGGCTACCCGACACAGAAGCCCGAGGGCATCCTCCGTCGCATCGTGCAGGCCTCCAGCCGGCCCGGGGACCGCGTACTCGACCTCTTCGCCGGTAGCGGCACCACCGGCGCGGTCGCCTCGGCGCTCGGCCGCCGCGCAGACCTCGTCGACGCCAACCCCGACGCGATCGCGGTGATGGCGGCCCGCATCCCGCACGCCCGCGTCGACGTCGGGAGCGATTCCACGCGGGGCGAGACGGCGGTGGAGGTCGCCCCCTAGGCTGAGCGGGTGCGATTCGGAATCTTCATCCCGCAGGGCTGGCGTCACGACCTCGTCGACATCGAGCCGACCGATCAATGGCGTGTGATGTGCGCCCTGGCGCAGCGCGCCGACGCCGCGGCGTGGGAGTCGCTGTGGGTCTACGACCACTTCCACACCGTGCCGGTGCCGACCGACGAGGCCACCCACGAGGCGTGGACGCTCATGTCGGCCTTCGGTGCGGCCACCGACCGCATCCGTCTCGGCCAGATGTGCACGTGCATGGGCTACCGCAACCCCGCCTACCTGGCGAAGGTCGCCGCCACCGTCGACCACGTGTCGGCCGGACGCACCGAGATGGGGATCGGCGGCGGCTGGTACGAGCACGAATGGACCGCGTACGGCTACGGCTTCCCGCGCATCGGCGAGCGACTCGGGATGCTGCGCGAGGGCGTCGAGATCATGCGCCAGGCCTGGACGACCGGCACGGCCACACTCGCCGGGAAGCACTACCAGGTCGACGGCGCGATCGTGCGGCCGCTGCCCGTGCAGGACGGCGGCATCCCGATGTGGATCGCCGGCAGCGGCGAGAAGGTGACGCTGCGCATCGCGGCGGAATACGCCTCGTACACGAACTTCGCCGGCAGCCTCGAGGAGTTCGACCACAAGGACGCGGTGCTCCGTGGTCACTGCGACGACATCGGTCGCGACCAGGCGGAGATCGTCCGCAGCTCGAACTTCAACACGATCGTGGGGGAGACCGAGGCGGAGGCGTCCGAGCGGCTCGCCGCCGTCGTCGCCCGCGTGCGGCCGTACATCGGCGCCGAACGTGCCGACGCGCTCGAGCAGGAGTATCTCGCCTCGCCCGGCTTCGGCACGGTCGAGCAGGTGGCCGAGCGCCTCGCCGAGCGCGGGCGGCACGGTCTCGGCTACGCCATCCACTACTTCCCCGAGGCCGCCTACGACACCTCCGGCATGGACCTCTTCGAGCGCCACGTCATCCCGTCCCTCGCCTGACCCGCTCCGCCGGCGGGCGTGCAGGCGAGGGTCGGTGCCGCGGCCGCCGGTGAACAACACAGGAGATCCGCGCGCAACACCCGCTGAGAGCCACCGGCAGCCCGGAATCCGACTGTTTCTCCTGTCTTGTTCACACCATGTGGCCTGCGTCGCGTCGCCGCTCGCCTGCACCCGACCCGGATACTCCTCTCGTGACGAGACGCGGGCGCGCTGCGCTCCGCCGGTGAACAACACAGGAGATCCGCGCGGTGTGGCCGCTATCCGGGCGCCCACGGCCCTTTCCCCGTCGTTTCTCCTGTGCTGTTCACCGGAGGCGGCCGCGGCCACTTCTCCTCCCCGGCTCGGCAGTTGCCGCATCGATCCACAGGGTGGTCGCGACTTGCCCGGACGTCTGCGGCATCCGGGCACGGTTGGCCGATGGCCAGACATGCCGAACCCGCCCCGCTTCTCGCCCGTCGCCGCGATCTGCGCGAGGAAGGCTTCACGGATCGCGACCTCGCGCGAGCCGTGACGGCGGGCACGCTCCTGCACCCGCGACGAAACGCCTATCTTCCGATGGGCGTGCCCGTCGACACGGTGGACGCGGTGAGCATCGGGGGCCTGTTGACGTGCACGTCCGAGCTGCGTCGCGCCGGCGTCTTCGTGATGGAGCGCGCCGATCTCGACGTTCATCTTCCGGAGCACGCCTCCCGTGTGCCCGGGATATCCCGGCCGGTGCGGCGTCACTGGGGGCGGTTGGTCCGTCGCCCACACCCGTGCGCCACCTCCGTCGAACCGCTCGACGCGGTCGCGTGCGCGGTGAGGTGCCAGAGTCCTCGCGCGGCGATCGCCTCGATCGACTCGGCGCTGCAGCGGGGGTATGTGCACCGCGACGACCTGCGGGAACTGTTCGGCGCGCTCGCCGGGAGGTACACGGCCCTACTGCCCCTGGTCGACGGCAGAGCTGAGTCAGGACCGGAGACACTGGTGCGGCTGATCCTTCGGGCCCTCGGCCTGCGCTACGAGGTGCAGGTCCGGATCGCCGGCGTCGGGCGGGTCGACTTCCTCGTCGACGGGTGGCTCATCATCGAGTGCGACAGCGAGGAGTTCCACTCCGATTGGGAGGCGCAGCGCCGCGACCGTCGTCGGGATCAGGCGGCTGCCGCGCGTGGCTTCGCGGTGTATCGGCCGATCGCGGAAGACATCATGTGGCGACCGGAGGAGGTGGTCGCAGCCATCCGCGGACTCTTCTCGGGCACCGCCGGAGGCGCTCTGTCGCGGCGCGTTGCGTGAACAACACCGGAGATCTGTGGCGCGTCGGCCCTGTGGAGGCCAGGAGCGCGGGATTCGCCCGGAATCTCCTGCGTTGTTGACGCGCGAGGCGGCGTTGTTGACGCGCGAGGCGGCGTTGTCTTAACGCGCGCGGCGGCGTGGTTGACGCGCGAGGCGGCGTTGTCGACGTGGGAGGCGGAGTCACACGCGCCGAGTCACAGGAGACTGGTCAGCACGCGACGGGTCACACGAGCGGGGCGACGGAGCGGTAGCCGTCGGCAATCACCCCGGGCAGCGGCCCTGACCCGCCGAAGACGCGGGTGGTGCCGGGCGCCTCCGACCATGGTCGCCACCCCGGGTCTCCCGTGCGGGCGAAGGCGGCGGCGCTGTCGTGCACCGCGGCCGCGAGGGCCCGCGGCGGAGCCTCGCCGGCGATCGCGGCGACCCGCTCCGCGGAGAGCACGTCAAACCAGAAGGGCACGTCGAGACAGTGCAGCGCCCAACCCTTCGTCGGCGACACCCACGAGAACCGGTAGGCCCACGTCGGGGCGGGCGCGCCCTCCCGCGCCTGCGCGACGCGCGCCACGAGCGACCGGAAGACGACATCGCCGAGGTATCGGCCGAGGACCGCGGCCGTGCCTCGGCGGCGCTGCTCGGCGTTCGCCGCGAGGTAGTCGCGGCGCCGCCCCCGCTCGACGCCGAGCAGTCCCAGGGCGATACCCGCCGGCACCACGCGAAGGGGCCGTCGCGCCCGGTCGGTGATGAAGGTCATCTCGTCATCGACCGCGCCGATCACCAGCGGGATGTCGTCTCCCGCGCCGTCGCGGATCGCATCCACCGTGGGTCGTTCGATGAGTTCACCGTCGACGGCGGGTCCCCACGACAGCGCGTCGTCGACGAGCGCCCGGAGCGCCTCGAGTCTCGAGCCGGACTCCGGTCTCGCTGCCCGACGCTCGAGGGCGGGGAGATCCTCGCGCGGCACGGCACCGAATCCCTCCCGCGTGGCGGGCACGCCGGCGAGGTGTGCGATCCTCGCCGACAGTGAGCGTGCCGTCTCGGGCGAGACGTCGGCGAGGGCGGGCGACATCGCCCACGCCGCGCGGAACAGTCCGCGTGCGGCGGGGAGCGCGAGCAGGGTGAGCACGGCTCCGCCGCCGGCAGACTGGCCCGCGAGCGTCACGCGGTCGGGGTCGCCGCCGAACGCGGCGATGTTCTCCCGCACCCACTCCAGCGCGGCGACCCAGTCCCGCACCCCGCGATTCGCCGGGGCGCCCGGAACATGCCCGAACCCGTCGAACCCGAGCCGGTACGACAGGGTCACCGTGACGACACCGTCGCGCGCGAAGGCCGCGCCGTCGTACCAGGCGCTCGCGGGCGACCCCGAGACGTACCCGCCGCCGTGGATGTAGACGATGACCGGCAGGTGGTCGCCACCAGGCGCGGGTGTGAAGACGTTCACCGACAGGATGTCCTCTCCCGCGATCGCCGGTTCCGGGATGAGCGTCTCGCCGCCGTCGATCCGCTGCGGGGTCGCGCCGAATCCGGTCGCGTCGCGCTCGCCGTCCCAGGGCGTACGCGGCACGGGCGCGGCGAACCGCAGGTCGCCCACCGGCGGCTCGGCGTACGGAATGCCGAGGAAGGCCGCCGAACGGATGCCGTCGACGTCGCGCCACCGGCCGCGCACGCGGCCTGCGGAGGTATCGGCGACCGGATCGGCGCTCACGTCGCATCCTCCCTGGGCGGCACGAGGATGTCGAGGAGCGCGCCGGTCGCGGCGGCCATGTCGAGGTCGGGCTCGAGCATCCACTGCAGCTGCAGGCCGTCGGCAACCGCCTGCAGCAGGCGCCCGGCTGTCTCCGGGTCGACGCGCGGGTCGAGGCGATCCTCGATGGCCTCGGCGAGGGTCTCTCGCAGGCGCCTGTTCCGCTCGATGAAGTAGTCGTGCGCCGGGTGCTCCGCGTCCGCGGCGTCGACGGACAGCGCGGCGAACAGGTGCACCAGTCCCGGCACGCGCTGGTTGTGGCGGATGACGCCGACCCAGCCCTCGCGCATGGCGTCGTCGTGCGTCCGGTCGCCGGTCGCGGCGCCGAGCGCGGCATTGTCGAGCTCGTCGCGCTTGCGGAGGATCTCCGTGAACAGCTGCTCCTTCGTGCCGAAGTAGTGCAGGAGCCCGGCCTGGCTGAGGCCGACGGCCTCGGCCAGGTCTTTGACGGATGTGCGACGGAACCCCTCGCGCGCGATCACGTCGAGGGCTCGCTCGAGGATCTCCTCCCGCTTCGCCACGCCCTTCGCGTAGGAACCTCTTCGTGCCATGGGAGAAGTAAACCGAACAATGCTCGAACCTCAAAGCCAAATGTCGTATGGCTTATGTGTCTGCTCGCGTGCCGGGTCAGAGACGGGATGCGGCGATGCCGACGACATACACGGCGCACGCCGTGCCGATGGTCACCAGGGCTCCGAGCATGAGAACCAGCGCCGCCCCGTCGGTCGGCAGCTCGCCGTCGGTGCTCAGGGCCTGGTGCGCCCGGCGATAGCGGTGCCCGGCGGCGACGTAGGCGGCGATGGCCATGACCAGCCCCACCACCCCGAAGGCGATCGCGGCGACCCCGAGGATCTCGGCGGCGAAGCGCACCGAGACGAGGCTCGCGACCGCGAGGGCCAGGCACGTGCGACGCCACGACAGGAGCGTCCGCTCGGGCTGCAGGCCGGGGTCGAACGGGCGGTCGGTCACCGCAGCTCCAGCACGAAGCCGGCGAGCACGAGGCCGACGGCGACCACGACGCCCACGACGATGATCAGGGCGGTCGCGGGCGCGGGCAGGGCGCTGCTGCGACGCAGCGCGCGTTCGGTGCGGGCCCAGCTCAGCCATGCGTGCACGGCGGCCAGCAGGCCCAGGAGCACGAAGATCAGGGCGGCGGCGAGGCGGAAGCCGGTGTTCTCGGGAAGTTCGAGAGCCTCGAGCGCGACCCCGCCGGCCATGAGGGCGAGGGCCGTGCGCACCCACGCGAGAAAGGTGCGCTCGTTGGCGAGACTGAACCGCGGGTCGGGTTCGTCGCCCTCGCGGTAGACGGATGCGGGGAATCGTCGGGGGGTCTCGCTCACGCCGTCCTCCTGGTGCGGGTCGGTGGCTCACCCAGGCTACTCCGGCGCCGCCGCGCCCCCGTGCGCCGCGGCGGCGGCGGAGATTCACACCGACAGGAACGCCGAGAGAGCCTCGTTCACTTGGTCGGCGTGGGTCCACAGCAGGCCGTGCGGTGCCCCTTCGAGCTCGACGTACGTCGCCTGTGGCAGGAGATCCCGCAGGCGACGGGCCGACGCGTCGATGGGCACGACGTTGTCGGCGGTGCCGTGCACGATCAGGCACGGGATGCCGCTCGCGGCCACCTCGGCGATGTCGGCGCGGAAGTCGGTCGGCCACGTCAGCGTCGCATCGGCGATCGCGACGTTGCCCGCGTGCGCGGCCACCTGCACGTTCGCGTCGACGGCGTCTTGCGAGATGCGCCGGTCGAGGTTCTCCTCGAGGTTGTAGAAGCCCTCGAAGAACCCGCGCACGAAGGCGAAGCGGTCATCCCTCACCTGCGCGCGCAGGTCGTCGAAGAACCCCTGCGGCCCCGCGCCGTCGGGGTTGTCGTCGGTGGCGAGCAGGTAGGGGAGGATGCCGCTGAGCAACCCGGCCTTGGCGACGCGGTCGGCGCCGTAGCGGCCCAGGTAGCGGGCGATCTCGCCGGTGCCCATGGAGAAGCCGAGGAGCACGGCGTCGCGAAGGTCCAGCTCTTCCATGAGTGCGTGGAGGTCGGCGGCGTACGTGTCGTAGTCGGCGCCGGAGGCGGTCTTCGTGGATGCCCCGAAGCCGCGCCGGTCGTAGGCGATGACGCGGTAGCCGGCATCCAGCAGCGGATACTGCTGCCGGGCCCACGACTCCCCGTTCAGCGGATAGCCGTGGATGAGCACGACCGGTGTTCCGGTGCTCGGTCCCTGGTCGGTGTAGTGGAGCTCGACGTCGACCGAGTTCTCGGTCCCGACGGTGATGTACGCCACGTGCGGTCGCCCTTCTCGCTGCGCTCCCGGGATGCCGGGGCGGACCGGAGTGTCCGATCCGCCGTCGACGCTACGGCCGGCGACACGTGCGAGCCAGGGCTTGACCGTCCGCGATGCGCGTGGTGGGGTACGGCCGCTGCGAGGCCTCAGGCGTCGCGGCCGGCGCCGGAGGCGGCGGTGACCGAGAACACGTGAGGGTCGGCGAAGCCGCGAGCGGCGAACGCACGCCGTACGGCGTCGGTCACGTCGGCGACCTTCTCGCGCGAGACCAGGGCGATCGCGGCTCCGCCGAACCCGCCGCCGGTCATGCGGGCGCCGATCGCGCCGGCGGCCAGCGCGGCATCCACCGCGGTGTCGAGCTCGGGCACCGAGATCTCGAAGTCGTCGCGCATCGACGCGTGCGAGGCGACGAGGAGCTCTCCGATCGCGGTGGGTCCGGCATCCCGCAGCACCGCCACGGTGTCCAGCACGCGCTGGTTCTCGGTCACGATGTGGCGCACGCGGCGGAACGTCACCTCGTCGACGCGCTCGGCCACCCGCGGCAGGTCGTCGACCGAGACGTCGCGGAGCGCCGCGACCTCCATCGCCGCGGCCCCGCGCTCGCAGGCGGCACGGCGCTCGCCGTAGCCGCCGGTGGCGTGGGAGTGCTTCACGCCGGTGTCCATCACGACGAGCTCGAGGTCGGCGGCGTCGAACCCGAGGTCGACGACCTCGGTGGCGAGCGTGCGGCAGTCCAGGAAGATGGCCGCGTCGGCTTCGCCCAGCATCGAGGCCATCTGATCCATGATCCCGGTGGGTGCTCCCACCGCATCATTTTCGGCGGTGCGTCCGGCCCGGGCGAGGGCGACCCGGTCGAGATCGAGCCCCCACGTGTCGGCGAGCGCGGTCGCCGTTGCCCCCTCGATCGCCGCGGACGACGACAGGCCCGCGCCCACCGGCACATCGGACGAGAAGGCCAGGTCGGCGCCGGTGACGTCGGTCGCGGCGGTTCCGGATGCGGCGAGCAGCGCCCACGCGACACCGAGCGGGTACCGGGCCCACTCCGGCACCTCGTCGCGACGCGCGGGGAACAGGGCCTCGAGTTCGGCGACCGGCACCTCGACCAGCACCGGGTCGACCTCCGACACGACCCGCAGCACGCCGTCGGTGCGTGGAGCCACCGCGACGTGCGTGCGGAAGGGGATGGCGAAGGGCAGCACGAAGCCGTCGTTGTAGTCGGTGTGCTCGCCGATGAGGTTCACTCGGCCCGGCGCCGACCACGTTCCCACCGGCTCGGCTCCGGTCAGCTCGCGGAAGAGCTCGCGTGCCTGCCGGGCGGTGTCTGATGCGGGTTCGGGCGAGGTCACAGGGACACCTCCGGGATGGATGCGACGGCCTCGCGCAGGCGGTCGGCGGCGGTTTCGGGCGGGATGTCGCCGATCCAGGCCCCCATGGCGGCCTCGGATCCGGCGAGGTACTTCAGCTTGTCGGCGGCGCGGCGCGGGGAGGTCAGCTGCAGGTGCAGGCGCGCCGTGTCGCGTCCGACGGCGACCGGGGCCTGGTGCCACGCGGCGATGTACGGCGTGGGGGTGTCGTACAGGGCGTCGACGCCGCGGAGCAGACGCAGGTAGACCGTCGCGAGTTCGTCGCGCTCGGCATCCGTCAGCTCGGTGAAGTCGGCGGCATGGCGCCGGGGTGCGAGGTGCAGTTCGATCGGCCAGCGCGCCGCGAAGGGCACGTAGGCGAGCCAGTGCTCGGCTTCGAGCACGACGCGGGGACCGGCCGCCTCGAACGCGACGATGCGCGCGAACAGGTCGTCGCCCTCGCGGGCGATCGAGCGCAGCAGCGACTGGGTGCGGGGAGTGATGTACGGATAGGAGTAGATCTGACCGTGCGGGTGCTGAAGGGTGACCCCGATCTCTTCGCCGCGGTTCTCGAACGGAAACACCTGCGCGATGCCGGGCAGGGAGGAGAGCGCGGCGGTGCGATCGGCCCACGCCTCGATGACGGTGCGGGCGCGTGTGGCGCTCTGGGTGCCGAACGACCCCGCGTGCTCGGGGCTGAAGCACACGACCTCGCAGCGTCCGACCGACGTGCGGGTGCGGCCGAGCCCCGGAGCGTCGAGGTCGTCGAGGCTCTGCGGCGCATCGTCGGCTGCGGGTGCGTCGCCGGTGGCGCGGGCCAGGGCCGGGCCGAACGAGGGCGACTTGTTCTCGAACACCGCGACGTCGTAGACGGAGGGCACCTCCGACGGGTTGGTCGCGGTCTGCGGGGCGAGCGGATCGAGGTGCGCCGGCGGCAGGAACGCGCGGTTCTGACGTGCCGCGGCGATCGAGACCCAGTCGCCGGTGAGCACATCCCGCCGCATCGTCGCGGTGGCGGGGCGCGCATCCAGGGTGCGGGCGTCAATGGCGCGCTCGGCCGGCAGCGACGTGTCCGGGTCGTCGAAGTAGATCAGCTCGCGGCCGTCGGCGAGGCGGGTGGCCCGCTTGACGACGCCGCCGGACAGCTCGGCCGTGAAGAACTCAGGTGTGTTCACGTCAACACGGTACCTGGAGGGGTGTGTTAGCGTCAACATGCCTGCGTTGTTCACCCGATGACGCGGGTCGGTGCGAGAGGGGAACGCATGCCGAGGCGGATCGCGGGACAGGTGCGGCGGGTCTCGATGGCTGACGTGGCCGCGCGCGCCGGCGTCTCCGGACAGACGGTCTCGCGCGTGGTCAACGGCAGCCCGCGGGTGGATCCGGCGACGCGGGCGCGCGTCGAGGCGGCGATGGCCGAGCTGGGCTACCGGCCGCATCGCGCGGCACGTGCGCTGCGCACCGGTCGCACCCACACCATCGGGCTCGTGGTGTCGACCCTCGCCACGGTCGGCAACTCGCGCATGCTGCAAGCGGTCTCGGATGCGGCCGCGTCCCGGGGCCTCGCCCTCGTCGTGGTCACGCTGCACGCCGAGGTCGACGGCGGCATCGCGTCGGCCTTCGAGCGGCTCGAGGACCAGGGCGTCGACGGTGTAGTCGTGCTGAACGAGGCGACCCTCCTCGCACGGGACGTCGCACCGCCGGAGGGCCTGCGGCTGGTCGTCGTCGACGCGCCCGCGGAGGATGCGGCGGGGCCGGGGAGTTCCGCACATCCCGCCACCGCCTCGCCGCGGAACGGTCGGCCGGGTGCCGGGCAGGCGGGTGCCGGGCAGGCGGGTGCCGGGCGCACCGGTACCGCGCAGACCGACCATGCCGGTGGCGCGCGGGCGGCGACACGGCACCTCATCGCGCTCGGTCATACGCGCATCCGTCACCTCGCCGGTCCGCTGGGCAGCTACGCGGCGGCCGAGCGCGAGCGCGGTTGGCGCGAGGCGCTCGAGAATGCGGGGCTCGAGGTCGCGGAGCCGCTGCGCGGTGCGTGGACGTCGGGCGCCGGCCACACCGCCGCGGCACTGCTTGACGACGCCGCGACGGCGGTGTTCTGCGCGAACGACCAAATGGCGCTCGGGATGCTCCGGGGCCTCGCCGAGCGGGGGCTCGACGTTCCCGCAGACGTGAGCGTGGTCGGATTCGACGACGTGCCGGACGCCCGGGACTACCGGCCGCCGCTGACGACCGTGCGGCAGGACTTCGACGCGCTCGGCGAGGCTGCCGTATCGGCCCTCGTCGATGATTCGTCCGGGGGTGGCGCGGTCATCCCGGCCCAGCTCGTCGAACGGGCCAGCACGGCACCTCGACGGTGACCGCGTGTGCCGCGTCGCGCGGCCGCTCCGTCGGGCGGCGGAGGATCGAGGCATGACGCGCTCATCCCTCACGCCCGGTACCGTCGTCGCAACGCCTCGCGGGGAGGGGGCGGTCATCGACGTTCGAGCGACGACCTCGGGGAAGTTCGTCGTCGGGGTCGAGCTCGAGACCGGCGAGGTCGCCTATTTGACGGAGGTCGCCGCGCGACCGGTCGACGCCTCGTCGCATCGTCCTCGCGAGTGGAATACGCTTTCCGTGGGTGGGTTCCGCCAGAGTCCATCCCATCGCGACCGCGTCGACGAAGGAGTGGCATGACCGGAGCGACCGAGGGCCGTCCTCCAGGCACCGTGGTGCTCGCGGTGGACTCGTTCAAAGGCTCGATCGCCGCAGACGCCGCCGCTGACGCGCTTGAAGCGGGGTGGCACCGCGTGCGACCGGGCGACCGGATCGTGCACCGGCCGATGGCGGACGGCGGCGAAGGCACCGTCGCCGCCTTCGCGGCGGCCGTGCCCGGGGCGACGCTCATGCCCGTGACGGTCGATGGACCGGAGGGCGCGCCCGTCGAGGCGCACTGGCTGCTGCTTCCGCCGACCGCCGACGCCGACGCCGGCACCGGGGTCGTCGAACTCGCCGGCACCTCGGGCATCGAGCTGCTGGGAACGCCCCCGCGACTCCGGCCGCTCGACGCCGACACACGCGGCTTCGGGCAGGCGATCGCCGCCGCGCTGGACCACGGCGTCTCGCGGTTGGTCCTCGGAATCGGTTCGAGCGCGTCGACGGACGCGGGGGTGGGGATGCTCGCCGCGCTCGGCGCGCGCGTGCTCGACGTCGACGGCGCGCCCGTCGCTCCCGGTGCGCGCGGACTCGGCGATGTGGCCGAGGTCGATCTGTCGGGTCTCGCCCCGCTTCCAGCCGGCGGCGTCCGTGTGTTGAGCGACGTCACGCATCCGCTGACGGGCCCGCGGGGAGCGGCAGCCGTCTTCGGTCCGCAGAAGGGTCTGGGTGGGGACGACATCCCGGCTGTGGATGCAGCGCTCGCCCGCCTCGCCGACCTCGTCGGGGTCGACCCGGACGCACCCGGTTCGGGTGCCGCCGGCGGTACCGGCTTCGCCCTGCGCCTGTGGGGCGGCGAGCTCGTTCCCGGCGCCGAAGAGGTCGCCGAGCTCATCCGGCTCGCCGACGCGATCGGCGGCGCCGCCGTCGTCGTCACGGGCGAGGGCGCATTCGACGGCCAGTCGGCCGCCGGCAAGGTGCCGTCCCGGGTGCACCACCTGGCGGCGGTTGCCGGCGTGCCCGCGCTGCTCGTCGCCGGCCGCATCTCGCCCGAGGCCGACACCTCGGCCTTCGCCGCCACCGCGTCGCTGACCGACCTGGCGGGAACGCCGGAGGCGGCCATGGCCGACCCCGCGACGTGGCTCGCGCAAGCCGGCGCCGCCCTCGCCGCATCCCTCTGACCTTCCTCCGTCCGCCCGACCTCCTCCGCCTCTGACCCCGCCGCCTGCCCGCCCCCGGTCGCCCCGACCTCCCTCCGCCCGCGTGCTGGTGCCTAACTCAGGCTGAGGAGGTCCAGATGCGGCCTGGTATCGATTTCCCGGCCCGGTGAGTGCCATCCAGCCTGAGTTGGTGCACGTCGCCGGTCAGGCCGCCCGACAACTCACACCTCGTGCGGGCGTCGGCGTCTTTGCCGTCTGTCCCCTGGCGCGGCACCGGATGGTCGACTCGATGCCGCACCGGAGTCTCACCCCACCGTGTGCACCAATTCAGGCTCGGGGAGTTCGGGTACGGCCGAGAGGTCGGAATTCCGGCGGCTCGTGGTCCCCCAGCCTGAGTTGGTGCACGTCGCCCGTCGGGGCTCCGACGGGTGACACCACGTGCGGGGGTTCGGCGCCTTCTGTCGTATGTCGCCCGGTGCGGCAAGGTCTCGACTCGATGCCGCCCCGGTGTCACACCCGACGTGTGCACCAACTCAGGATGGAGGAGCCCGGTTACGGCCGGGAGGCCTGGAATCCGGGCCGTTCGGTTCGCGCAGCCTGAGTTGGGGCACGACGTGAGTGGGGAGGCGGCCCATCGCCCCGACGTCGCCGGAGCCTCGCGGCTCGCCGGCCCGCGGCGTCACGGCCCCAACCTCGCCGGAGCCCCCCCACGTCACCTCCCCACCGTCGCCGGAGCCCGGCGGCACCGCGTCAGGGGAGGGTGAGGATGCCGTTCCGGCGGTGCGGGAGCGACGGGAAGGCGTCGTCGCGCAGCACCGGAGGCAGCAGACGCTGCGGGGCGTCCTGGAAGACGATCGGCCGCAGGAACCGGCGGATCGCCGTCGCGCCGACCGAGGTGTGCAGCGAGGTGGTCGCCGGCCACGGACCGCCGTGCTGCTGCGACCACGTCACCGCCACGCCAGTTGGCCAGCCGGCGAACAGCACGCGTCCGGCCTTGCGCTGCAGCACCTCGAGCACGTCGTCGACGGCGTCGTCGTCCTCGGCGTGCAGGGTGGCCGTGAGGCTGCCCGGCACCGCCTCCAGGGCACGCTGCAGCGCGGCGTCGTCGGCGTACTCGACCAGCAGCGTCACGGGGCCGAAGCACTCCTCGAGCAGCGTCTCGGGCCGATCCGCGACGGCGGCGGCGTCGGTCCTCAGCACGACCGGCTGCGCGGTGCCCTCGGCCTGTTCGGCGGATCCGGCCACGACCGAGACCGACGGGTCGGCCTCGAGGTGCGCGAGACCGGACGGGAACGCCGCGGTGATGCGGTCGGTAAGCAGCGGCCCACCGGATGCGCCCGGAACGAGGCGCGCGACGAGCTCGTCGAAGCCGGATCCGGCCGGGACGAACACCACACCCGGCTTGGTGCAGAACTGCCCGACCCCGAGCGTGAACGAGGCGACCAGGCCCTGCGCGAGCGCCTCACCGCGCCGCGCGACGGCGGCCGGGGTGAGAACCACGGGATTGACGCTGCCGAGCTCGCCGTAGAACGGGATCGGATCGGGGCGCCCGGTCGCGAGGTCGAACAGGGCGCGTCCGCCGCCCAGCGAGCCGGTGAACCCGGCGGCCTGGATCGAGGGATGCTGCACGAGGGCGTTGCCGGCTTCGCGACCCTCGACGAGACCGAGCGAGCCCGCGGGTGCTCCCGCCGCTTCCAGGGCCGCGGCGACGATCTCGGCGGTGCGCTCGGACAGGCGGGGATGGCCGGAGTGCGCCTTCACGACCACGGGGTTCCCGGCCGCGAGGGCCGAGGCGGTGTCGCCGCCGGCGACGGAGAACGCGAAGGGGAAGTTCGAGGCCGAGAACACCGCCACCGGGCCGACGCCGGTGAGCATCCGTCGCAGTTCGGGGCGCGGCGGGGTGGCGGCGCCGTCGGCGTCATCGATCGTGATCTCGAGGTACGACCCCTCCTCGACGACGCTCGCGAACAGGCGCAGCTGGCCGGTCGTGCGCCCGACCTCGCCGCGCAGGCGGGTCTCGCCGAGGCGAGTCTCCTCGTCGGCGATCGCGACGAGCTCGTCGGCGTGCGCGTCGAGCGCGTCGGCTGCGGCGCGCAGCCAGCGGGCGCGGTCGTCGGCCGACGAGGCGCGCCACACCGGCGCGGCTTCCGCGGCGGCGGACACGAGGCGGTCGAGGTCGGTGATGCTGGTGCTCATGATTGCTCCCGGGTGTTCGCGGGCGGTCAGGTGAAGCGGATGCCGAGCCCGACATGGTCGGTCTCGGTGAGGGCGCCGTTGCGGATGCTGACGGGCGAGGGGTCCCGCAGGGCGTCGAGCTCGCCGAAGCCGGCGTCTTCGACGTCTTCGACGAGCGGATCCGGCACGCCGGGGACACCGCGCAGGCACAGCGCCAGCTGTCCCGAGAGCTCCGGCAGCAGGTGCGGATGCACGGCGGCACCGTACTCGGCCGCGACGGCGGCGATCCCCAGAAACGGCGTGATGCCGCCGACGCGCACGACGTTCGGCTGCACGATCTGGGCGGCTCCGGTGCGCAGGAAGTCGTCGAAGCGGAAGACGTTGTGCAGATTCTCGCCCACGGCGATCGGGATGCGGCTGGAGGCCGCCAGACGCTCGGACAGCGCGATGTGCCCGGCCAGGTCGTCGGCGCGCAGCGGCTCCTCGATCCACGCCGGCGCCACCTCGGCGAGCACCTCGAGGTTCCGCGTCGCGCGGTCGAGGTCCCAGCGCTGATTCGCGTCGATCATGAGCGCGCGGTCGGGCCCGAGTACCTCGCGCACCGCACGCATGCGGTCGAGGTCCTCCGCGACGTCGGGCTTGCCGACCTTGACCTTCACGGCGTCGAAGCCGGCATCCACCCACCGTCGCGCCTGGGCGACGAGATCGTCGATCGGGTAATGCACGTTCACGCCGGAGCCGTAGGCGCGGGCGCTGCGACGCTGCCCGCCGAGGAACCCGGTGAGCGACGTGCCCCGCTCGCGCGCCGCCGCATCCCACAGCGCGAGGTTGAGCCCGGCCATCGCGATGGTGGTGATCCCGCCGCCGCCGGCCTCGTGGAGGTGCTGCCACAGCGCCAGGGACTCCGAACCCGGGTCTGCCGAACGCCCGCGGGCGAAGGCGGCGACGTCGTTCGCGAGCATCGCGTGCACCGCTTCCGCGCCGATCTGCGGCGTCCACGAGAAGCCCCAGCCCTCCGCTCCGTCCGAGCGCACCACGTGCGTCTCGACGACACCGACGGAGGTGACTTCGGCGCCCCACGGGCGCGTCAGCGGCACCCGGATCAGCCGGGTCTCGAAGGTCGCGACGGTCGGATGCTCCTCCGCCGCAGCGACCGCGGTCACAGCAGGGCCCGTCCGGCCTCGAGGATCTCGGCCAGGCGCTCCTCCTGGGCGGGCGAGGGGTCGACGAGCGGGGCGCGCACGCCGCCGACCGGCATCCCCGACAGCCGCAGGCCCGTCTTGATGAGAGAGACGCCGAAGCCGGGGGTCTCGTCGCGCAGCGCGACGAGCGGGCGGAAGAACCCGTCGAGCAGCTGCAGGCGGCGGTCCTCGTCGCCGGCGATGTACGCACGGTAGTGGGCGGCGGCGACCTCGGGGATCATCGCGAACGCCGCCGAGGAATACAGCGGCACGCCGATGCCGCGGTACGCCCCCTGGGTGAGCTCGGCGGTGAGCAGGCCGTTGAAGAAGGCGAAGTCGTCGCGGCCCTCCTCCGCGACCGCGCGCACGATCAGCTGCGCCGTGCCGATGTCGCCGGCCCCGTCCTTGAAGCCGATGACCTTGGGATTGCGCGCGAGGTGCCGCATCGCATCGACGGAGTACTGCGCGTTGGCGCGGTGGTAGACGACGACGGGCAGATCGGATGCCGCCGCGATCGCCTCGACGTAGGCGATCAGGCCCGCCTGCGGTCCGCCGACGAGGTACGGCGGGAGGACGAGGAGCGCGTCGGCTCCGGCATCCGCAGCCGCGCGTGCGACCCCGATCGCGTGGCCGAGCGGACCGCCGGCGCCCGCGACGACGGGAACGCGCCCGGCGACCGTCTCGACCGTGGACCGCACGACCTGCGCGGCCTCATCCGTCGACAGGGCGTGGAACTCGCCCGTGCCGCACGCCGGGAACACCCCGCCCGGGCCGTGCTCCATCGTGGTGCCGACGTGGCGCCGCAGCAGCTCATCGTCGACGCGGTCGTCGGCGTCGAAGGGCGTGACGGGGAAGAAGAGGATGCCGTCGAAGGCGATTCCGGTGCTCACGCGGCGGTGTCCTTTCGGGAGTCGGGGGACGATCCCGCGGCGCGGGCGTCCGCGGCGGCGAGTTCGTCGCGCCAGGTGCGGGTGGGGCGCCATCCGATCAGGCGCGCGGCCTTCGCGCTCGTGAACGCCGGGGTCGTGCCGACAAGGCCCGCCGCGACCTCCTCGGTTCCGGGGTGGAAGCGCGGCACGAGATCGCACAGCGGTTCGCGAGCGAGCGCGTCATCGGCGCCGACGAAGAAGGTCTCGGCGTTCGGGATGTCGCCCATCGCGGCCAGGAGCACGTCGACGAAGGCGGCGACGTCGCGGGCGTCGACGTAGTTGAACACGGCCGGCGCCGACAGCGCCGGATCGTCGAGGCGCTCGCGCACGGTGTGCCCCTGCTGCGTGAGGGCTCCCTCCCACTCCTCCGGCGCGATGACGTAACACGGCCGGAACGCCGCGAACCGCGTCGCGTCGCCGGTCTGGCGCGCGAGCATCGCCGCGGTCTGCTCGGCGAGCAGCTTCGACAGCGCGTAGGCGTTCCACGGCCGGGTCGGGGTGGACTCGTCGAGGGGCATCGACGGCGGCACCCATCCGGTGGGGGAGCCGTAGCCGAGCACGGTGGGGCTCGACGCGGTGACGATCCGCGGCACCCCGGCGGTGACGGCCGCGGACATCGTGTTCAGGGCGAGCGCGGCGTTCGTGCGCAGGATGACGTCTTCGGGTGCGCTGAAGGGCACGGCGATCGCGGCGAGGTGCACGAGCGCGTCGGCCCGCGCATCCGCCACCGCCGCGGCTGCGGCGTGGGCGTCGGTGAGGTCGACGGCCGCCTGCGTGACCGCGTCCCGCGAGGTCAGCTCGACCGCATCCGAGACCTCACGATCGAGCGAGACGATCTCGTGTCCGGCATCAGCCAGACCGGCCACGAGCGAGCGCCCGAGCCGGCCGGCGCCACCGGTGACGACGATGCGCGTCACGCCGGCACCGACTCCGGGCTCGCGGCGAGGAAGCGGATGCCGAGGTCGGCCACACGCACCGGCATGCCCGTCGCGAGCGACCGGTTGCCGGCGATGCCGACCGAGATGGAACGCACACCGTCGCGCCAGTCGGCGGGACGCTGCAGCGGGTCATCGCCCGGCCCCTCGAAGACGTCGGCCAGGAGCAGACGGTCGCCGCCGCCGTGCCCGCCCGCGAGGTTCTCGATCTCGACCTCGGTCGCGGCCTCCCAGTGACGCTGCACCAGGAGGCGCTCGCCTTCGGGCCGCAGGGACCCGGACGAGCCGGCGTCGACCGCACTCGGGTCGAGCACCGGATGCAGGCCCTCGTCGGCCAGCACGGCGCCGCGCTCGACGACCTCGAGCTCGACGCGCCCCTTCGTGCCGTTCACCGCCACGCGGTAGCCCTCCCAGGGAGCGTGCGCGTTGAGGGAGTAGCTGAGGGTCGCGCCGGAGGCGTAGTCGACCACGAGCGCGAGATTGTCCTCGATGGTGATCCCCTCGCCGAACACGTCGCGGTCGCGCAGGTATCCGTCGTGCTCCTCGGCATCGAAGTACAGGGCCTTGAGGTTCGCGTCGGCCCGCAGGTCGAGTTCGAAGGCGCCGGCGTCGTCGTGGCTTCCGCGCGGAGCGCGTGCGCCGAGCCCGCGCGCGTCGGCGTTCTCCGCACCGTAGAAGCGCAGCCCGCCCGACGCGTAGACGCGGGTGGGGACGGACCGGAGCCACCAGTTGACGAGATCGAAGTGGTGGCTGGACTTGTGCACGAGCAGGCCGCCGGAGTGCTCCTTCTCGCGATGCCAGCGGCGGAAGTAGTCCGCGCCGTGCTTGGTGTCGAGCATCCAGGAGAAGTCGATCGAGGTGATCTCCCCGATCGTGCCCTCCTGCAGGATCTGCCGCAGCGCACTGTTGCGCGGGGAGTAGCGGTAGTTGAAGGTGATGACCACGTCGCGTCCGGTGCGGTCGATCGCATCCTCGATCGCGGCGGCGCTGGCGGCGTCGATCGTGAGGGGCTTCTCGACGACGACGTCGGCACCGGCATCCAGCGACCGCACGATGAGCTCGGCGTGCAGGTCGTCGCGCGCGCAGACGATCACGCGGTCGACCTGTTCGGCGGCGATCATCTCCTCCAGGCGATCGGGGGAGTAGATCAGCGGCGCGGGTTTGCCGCTCTCGGCGACGCGGTCGGCGTGGAACTGCGCACGCACGGGGTTCGGCTCGAGGATCGCCACGAGCGAGGCGCGGTCGGCGTAGGTCGTCGTGATCGCGTCGACGTACATCTGGGCGCGCGCGCCGGCGCCGGCGAGTGCGTAGCGGAGGTGGGTCATCGATGGCTCCTCAGGAAACGTTTTCTCAGTGTAACACGCGTGGCCGTGCTCCTATGCGGTGGATGCTGGCGGCCGCTCAGGACGGGGCGGGTCCCGTGCTCTCGCGCAGCGCGACGACGGGGCGGAGCCAGTGCGCGGCGGGCTCCGCCGGAGCGCCGGTGAGCAGATCCTGCATGGCCTCCCACGCGCGTGCGCCGAGGTCTTCGGCCGGCACCGCCGCGGTGGTGAGGGTGGGCGAGGTCCAGCGCGAGAACGGGATGTCGTCGAACCCGGTCACCGAGAGGTCTTCGGGGATGCGCACGCCATCGCGTCGCAGCACTCCCATGACCCCCATGGCGACGAGGTCGTTGTAGGCCAGCACGGCGGTCGCGCCCGAGGCGCGCACCTCCGGCGCGACCCGCGCACCGCTGTCGACGTCGACCCCGCACGGGAGCTGCGTGATCTCCACCTCGGCGTGCGCGTCGGCGAACGCGGTGATCGCGTCGACGCGCGCGGCGTTCGATGCGCTGCGCGGATTGCCGGAGAGGAAGACGTAGCGACGGTGACCGAGGCCGTGCAGGTGGGTGAGGATCTCCGCGAAGGCGGACCGGTAATCCGCCCCGACCACGGGAGCTCCGTCGACGTCGCGGTTGACGACGACCACCGGTGACAGCTCGCGCAGCGACGCCGCGAGGGCGTCGTCATCCATGCGCGGCGCGCACAGCACGACGCCGTCGGTGCGGCGTCGGGTCGTGAGGGCGAGCACCCGCTCCTCGTCGACCGATTCGGCGGAGTCGGCGACGAGCACGTGGTAGCCCGCGGTTCCGGCCGCGCGGCTGAGTCCGCGCAGGATCTCCTGGAACGTCGGGTTGCCGAGATCGGGCACGACCACGGCGATCGTCTGGGTGCGGCCGAGGACGAGGCTGCGGGCGAGGGGGCTGGCGGAGTAGTCGAGCTCGGCAGCCGCGGCGCGCACGCGCTCGGCCATGGCCGGGTCGACGGTGACATTGCCGTTGAGCACGCGTGACACGGTCGACAGCGACACCTCCGCCTTCGCGGCGACGTCGGCGATGGTCACCCGTTTCGGTGGGCGCGGCATGCGGCCTCCTCTCGCTCGCGCCACTCTATCCGCCCGGGAAACGTTCTCCCATGTCGGCGGCGGCGGCCGGCCGTGAACAGCACAGGAGATTCGGCGCGCAGCAGGCCTGTCGGCGCGGCTTCAGCCCGATTCGACGCGGATCTCCTGTGTTGTTCACCGCGAAGACGCCTCGCCAGGTTGCTCGGGCAGCGGGCGGCGGAGGTCGATGCAGGCAAGAGCGGGCAGCGGCGAGTGGCGGCTCGCCGGGTGGGCCGCGGACAACACAGGAGATTCCGGTCGGGGCGCAGTGTGTCGGCAGGTTTCAGCTCCCGGGCGCCGCGGATCTCCTGTGTTGTTCACCGGGGCTGACGGTGTCGACGAGCTGGTGGCGCCGGGGAGGTCAGGTGCCGGCGGGGTCAGGGGCGGGGTGGCGTGCTGCCGCGCACGACCACCTCGACGGGCAGGGGCGGCTGGGAGGCGTCCCACTCCTCGTCGACGGTGGCGTGCAGCGCGCGGTAGCCGAGCTCATCGAGCGGCACATGCGCGGTCGTGAGGCCGGGCCGGATGTCGCGGCCGGTGGCGATGTCGTCGAAGCCGGCGACGGCGATGTCGGCGCCGACCTCGCGCCCGGCATCCCGCACCGCCGACATCACGCCGATCGCGACGACGTCGCTGATGCCGAAGATGACCGTGCCCGGGGGCACCTCATCGTGCAGGAGCGCCTCGGTGGCGGCGTACCCGGCGTCGCGGGTGAAGCCGCCGCGAACGACGCTGCGGATGCGCCCGTCGGCACCGGTGAAGCCGTGGGTGAACCCCGCGATGCGGTCATCGGAGGTCTGGATGCCCTCGCGCGCGCCGACGATGACCGCCTCGCGGTAGCCGAGTTCGCGCAGACGTGCGCCGAGCGCGCGGGCCCCGCCACGGTTGTCGACGGTGACCGAGCGGATGCTGTCGGGTGCCGGACCGAGCATGACGACCCGTCCGCCCATGCCCTGGAACGCCTCGAGCTCGGGGTCGAGCCCCGCGGCGTCGGGGCCGGTCGTTCGGGAGGCGGCCAGGATCAGGCCCCGCGGGCGCTGACCGCGCAGTGCGCGGACGAGCGAGACCTCGCGCGCCGGGTCGCGCTCGGTGATGGCGATCGTGACGACCAGGCCCGCCTCGTCGGCACCGCGAGCCACACCCGAGGCGAGTTGGCCGAAGTAGGGGTCGGCGATGTCCGCGACGAGCAGCGCGACGACGGCGGAGGTGCCGCGTGCCGTCGCCTGCGCGGAGAGGTTCGCCGTGTAGCCGAGGCGCTCAGCGGCCGCCTCCACCTTCTCGCGGTAGCTCTCGGCGACCTTGCGCGTGGAGCCGTTCAGCACCCGGGAGGCCGTCGCCAAGGACACCCCCGCCTCGCGGGCCACGTCGTGCAGGGTGGCCGCGCTGCGGGCGGTCGAGGGGGTTCGGGTCACGTGCAGGATTCTAGGGGCTCGCCCGCGCAGGATCAGGCGGGAACGACCGCGGGAAGGTGCGGTGTGACGGCAGCCGTGAAGCCGTCGGAGGTGCGTCGCACGGCTTCGGCCGGGTCGGTCGCCCACACGTCGGCGTTGAAGATCTCCACCTCGATGTCGCCGGTGTACCCGGCATCCACGACGGCGCGCGTCATCGGCCCGAAGTCGATGACGCCGTCGCCCGGGTAGTGCCGGCTCAGCAGCACGTCCGCCGGAAGCGGCGTCTTCCAGTCGCACACCTGATACGTCGCGATGCGTCCCTCGCGACCGGCGCGTTCGATCTGCGGGAGCACATCCGGGTCCCACCAGATGTGGAAGGTGTCGACGGTCACGCCCACCACGGACGGGTCGAAGTCGTGCGCGATGTCGAGCGCCTGGCCGAGCGTCGACACGACGCAGCGGTCGGAGGCGTACATCGGATGCAGCGGCTCGATCGCGAGGGTGACGCCCGCTTCGGCGGCGTGCGGAGCGAGCTCGCCGATGGCATCTCGCACGCGCTCGCGGGCGCCGATGAGGTCTCGGGAGCCCTCGGGCAGACCGCCGGCGACGAGCACCAGCACCGCGGTGGATCCCTCGGCGCCCGCCGCGGCGAGCGTGGCGGCCTCCTCGACGGCGACGCGGTTGTCGTCGAGGGATGCGCGGCGGGCGGGGCCCTCGGGCATCGTGAAGAAGCCGGACCGGCAGTGTGTCGTGAAGCGCAGCCCGGAGTCGGCGAGCATCGACGCGGCCGTGGTGAGGCCCACCTCCTGCACCGGTTCGCGCCACAGCCCGATCGCGGGGACGCCCGCACCGGATGTGGCCGCGAGCGCCGTGGCGAGGTCGGCGTGCTTGAGGGTGCCCTGGTTGATCGACAGGCGCGGATCGACGCTCACGCGATCACCCCCGGAACGTCGGCGCCGTTCAGGCGCAGCATCCCGTGCCATCGGATGGCGGCCAGCTCGGGCCGCTCCAAGGCGCCGGAGGCGTTGGCGAGCTCGACGATGCGGGACAGGTGCGGCAGGCTGCGCGCGGAGTGGAGCCCGCCGACCATCTGGAAGGCCGGCTGGTGGCCGTTCAGCCACGACAGGAACGCGACCCCGCTCTTGTAGTAGAACGTCGGCGCGGCGAAGACCTGGCGGCTGAGCTCCTCGGTGGGCTCGAGGATCTCGCGGTATCGAGCGCCGTCGCCGGCGTCGAGCGCCTGGATCGCGGCGGAGGCGACCGGGGTGATCGCCGCGAACGCGCCGAGCAGCGCGTCGGAGTGCTGTCGGGGCGAGGCTGCGTCGCGCTCGGGCTGGCGTGCGTCCGGCACGTCGGCGCCTCCGATGAGGCCGACGTAGTTGAAGTCGTCGCCCGTGAACATCCTGACGCCCTCCGGCAGGCGCTCGCGCACCGAGACCTCGGAGGCGGCGTCGAGGAGGCTCATCTTCACCCCGGCGACCTTGTCGGCGCTCTCGCCGATGATCTGCAGGAGCACCTCGGACGCCTCGCGCCAGTCCGGCGAGCCGAAGTATCCCTCGAGGGTCGGGTCGAACGCGGTGCCGAGCCAGTGCAGCACGACCGGCCCCTGCGCCGAGGCAAGCACCTCAAGGTAGACGCGGCGGTAGTCCTCGGCTGAGGAAGCGGCTCGTGCCAGGTGGCGGGAGGCCATCAGGACCGGCCCCGCGCCCTGCTCCTCGGTGAAGGCCAGCTGCGACCTGTAGGCGTCGATGACCTGGTCGAGGGAGATGTGCTCGTCCTCGACGTGATCGGTGTTGACGCCGACGACGACCGATCCGCCCTCTTCGCGCGCGGTCTGCGCCGTTCGCGCGATGAGTTCGCGCACCGCGGCGGCGTCGAGGCCCATGTTCCGCTGGGCGGTGTCCATCGCGTCGGCGACGCCGAGGCCCCAGGAGTAGACCGAGCGGCGGAAGGCGAGCGTCGCATCCCAGTCGATCTCGGCGGGCCGCCCCGGGGTGTTGTCGGCGTGCACCAGCGGCACGACGTGCGCGGCCGCGTACGCGAGGCGGCTGCGCAGTGGTGTTGTGGGCTTGGTGAATCCGGATGCTTCGCGCAGCGCGACCTGCGAGGTCGACCCGGCGGCATCGAGCAGAGTGAGGTGGGTCATACGTCAGTCCAGGCTCAGGGCGGGCAGCTCGACCTTGCGGCCGTCGCGGCTGGATTCCAGGCCGGCCTCGGCAAGGAGCACGCCGCGTGCGCCGGAGAGCAGGTCGAACGCGTAGTCGGTGCCGAGCACGTACGACTCCAGGAACTCCTCCCACTGCTGGCGGAAGCCGTTCTGGAACACGTCGTTCGTCGGAACGGCGGCCCAGTCCGCGTCGTAGTCGTGGTCGTCGGCGAGGTCGGGGTTCCACACCGGCTTTGGGGTGGCGTTGCGGTGCTGGATCTTGGCGCCGAACAGGCCCACAACGGCCGAGCCGTGGGTGCCGTCGACGTGGAACTCGACCAGCTCGTCCCGGTTGACCCGCACGGTCCACGACGAGTTGATCTGCGCGACGATGTTTCCGTGCTCGGGGTCGCCTTCGAGCTCGAAGATGCCGTAGGCGGCGTCTTCCGCGGTGGCGGTGTAGTGCTCGCCGTTCTCGTCCCAGCGGTCGGCGATGTGCACGGCCGCCTGGGCGTAGACGCTCTTCACCTCGCCGAACAGGTTCTCCATGACGTAGTTCCAGTGCGGGAACATGTCGACGATGATGCCGCCGCCGTCTTCGGTGCGATAGTTCCAGCTCGGACGCTGCGCGGGCTGCCAGTCGCCTTCGAAGACCCAGTATCCGAATTCGCCGCGCACCGAGAGGATGCGGCCGAAGAAGCCCGAATCGATGAGGCGCTTCAGCTTCTGCAGGCCCGGGAGGTAGAGCTTGTCGTGCACAACGCCGGTCTTCACGCCGGCTGCCGCGGCGAGCTTGGCCAGCTCGAGTGCTTCGGCCGCGGTCTCTGCGGTCGGCTTCTCGGTGTAGATGGTCTTGCCGGCCGCGATCGCCTTGCGGAGAGCCGCCGAACGCGCCTTGGTGACGAGGAAGTCGGCGTAGATCTCCCAGCGGGGGTCGGCGAGGGCCGCGTCGAGGTCGGTGGTGTAGTCCTCGATGCCGTGCTTGTCGGCGAGGTCGGCGAGCTTCGCCTCGCTGCGGCCGACCAGCAGCGGCTTGACCGTGACCTTCGTGCCGTCGGAGAGCACGATGCCGCCCTGGTCGCGGATCGCGAGGATCGAGCGCACCAGGTGCTGCCGATACCCCATGCGTCCGGAGACGCCGTTCATGATGATGCCGATCTCGCGGACGGCCGGGCGGACCTCGGCCTGGGGCGGGGCGATCGTGGTGTCGGTCATGCGGTCCTTCTCTCTCGTATCCGGCGACGTCACGGTCGCGGAAAAGTCGGGGAACCCCGAGGGGTAAACGCTTTCCCCAGTGTGCCACGCCCCTGTCTGCCACGCAAGCGCTTTCCCGTGCGTGGCCACGCCGCCCCGCGCGCCCGCCCGGCCCGCACCGCCGCCGCACGGCGCCCCCGCCGCCGCCGCCCACCCCGGCCCGCACCGCCGCCGCACGTTGCGCACGGCGCCCCCGCCGCCGCAGCCCACGCCGCGCGGCGCCCGCCCACCCCGGCCCGCACCGCACGCCGCCCCGCGCCGTACGGCGCCGGCCCGCACCGCCGCCGCACGCTGCCCACGCCACGAGAGTCGCTCCGCAGTCACTTTGTGCGGGTGCGTGGCCTCTCCACCCACACAAAGTGACTGCGGGAGGGCGGGGTGAGGTGACTGCGGAGGGTGGGATGGGTGACTGCGGAGCGGGGCGAGGTCGGCCGGAATACGGCCGGTCGCTCAGCTCAGGCGGATGCATCCCCACGACACCGCGGGAAGGGGAATGCGCAGGGTCGTGTCCTCGATTGTTGCCTCCAGTGCCGTGATGCCGACCCGCTCGGGGCTCTCCAGGGTGTTGGCGGCGTAGATGTCGTCGTCGTGCAGCAGGTGCGCCTCGTCGATGGCCATCTCGCGGCCCAGGTCGTCGAGGAGCGGCCGCAGGTCGACCGACAGGGTCGTGGGCTCGGTCGTGGACCGGTTGACGACGAAGAGCGACACACCGTCGTCGTCGATCGTCGCGACGGCGTTCACGGTTGCCACCTCGCCCAGCGCGGGACTCGTGAAGGTCGGTGCCGACACCGGAACGCGCACCGCGCGCCCCTGCGCCCAGCGCGAGGTGAGCGAGAAGGGGAAGAACGTGGTCTGGCGCCACGCCGGGCCCCCGGGCTCGGTCATGATCGGAGCGATGACGTTCACCAACTGCGCCAGGGACGCGGAGCGCACGCGGTCCGCGTGCTGGAGCAGGGTGATCATCAGATCGCCGAACACCACGCCGTCCAGAACGCTGTAGCGGTCTTCGAGCAGGCGCGGAGCGACCGGCCATCCCTTCTCCTCGGGCTTGTCGTTCTGCCCGCCGTCGTCATCGTGGAGGTACCAGACGTTCCACTCGTCGAAGGAGATCATGATGCGCTTGTCGCTCTTCTTCGCCGCCGCGACGGCGTCTGCCGTGGTCACGACCGACTCGATGAACCTCGCCATGTCGACACTCGAGGCGAGGAACTCCTGCGCGTCGCCGTTCCGCTCCTGGTAGTACGCGTGGCAGGAGATGAAGTCGACGTCGTCGAGGGTGTGCTCGAGCACCGTGCGCTCCCACGCGCCGAAGGTCGGCATCGACCGCCCCGACGAGCCGCACGCGACGAGTTCGAGCCCCGGGTCGATCATGCGCATCGCCTTGGCCGTCTGGGAGGCGAGCTTGCCGTAGTCGTCGGCGTTCTTGTGACCGATCTGCCACGGTCCGTCCATCTCGTTGCCGAGGCACCACATCCTCACGCCGAACGGCTCCGGATGCCCATTCGCCGCCCGCCGGTCGGTCCATGCCGTCTGTGCGTCGACGTTGGCGTATTCGAGCAGGTCGAGCGCCTCCTGGGTGCCCCGGGTGCCGAGGTTGACGGCGAGCATGAGGTCGCTGCCGACGAGCTCGAGCCACGCGGCGAATTCGTGCAGGCCCACCTCGTTCGTCTCGGTGGAGTGCCACGCGAGGTCGAGGCGGCGGGGTCGTTCGTCGACGGGGCCGATGCCGTCTTCCCAGCGGTATCCCGAGACGAAGTTGCCGCCCGGGTAGCGGATGGTGCTGACGCCCAGTTCGCGCACGAGCTCGATGACGTCCCGCCGGAAGCCGTCGGCTCCGGCTGCGGGATGACCCGGCTCGTGGATGCCGTCGTAGATGTGGCGGCCGAGGTGCTCGACGAACCCGCCGAACAGGCGACGGTCGATGTCGGCGATCTCGTGATGGGGATCGAGGCGGGCGGCGGCGACGGCCATGGTTCCTCCGGGGATGGTCGGGGAGATGTCTGGTGGGGATGAGGCAGAGCCCCGCCCCCACCAGGGGTTCACTCGAGGATGACGTCGGCCTCGGTGAAGAAGCGGTCCACCGCCTCGTCGACCGTGATCGTCCCGAGCCCGAGCTCCTTGCCGAGGTCCCAGAACGTCTGCTCGAGCGAGCCGTATCCGATCACGGGCACGGGCGGGGCTTCGCCCACGCGGTCCGCCACCGACTCGATGTAGTCGGCGACCTGCTTGTCGACGCCTTCGAGCGTCGTGCCCGCGAGCTTGCTCGACGAGGCCGGGAATCCGAGGGTGGTGCCGAAGATCTCGCCGGCTTCGGGGCTGTTGACGACGTAGTCGAGGAAGATCGCCGACGCCTCGGGGTGGTCGGTGTTCGACGCGATGGCCATCTGCAGACCGCCCTGCTGGTAGAGGTCCTTCGAGCCCTCGACGGCGGTCGGGGGCGCGACGATCGAGATCGACTCGGCGCCGGAGTCCGCGAGATAGCCGCCCAGGAAGTTGCTCCAGCTCATCTCGCTCGCCGTCAGGCCGGCCCCGAAACCGGACACGGGGCTGATCGCCTCGAGCTCGACCTGCGGAACGGTCACGCCGTCGCGGATGTCGTCGCCGGAGGCCCAGAAGTCGCGCAGCTCATCCTCGGTGAAGCCGAGCTCGCCGTCCTCGGTGTAGAGGTTTCCGCCGTTCGCCCGGAGAACCAGTTCGAACACCTGGATCCGCTGGGTGTAGTCGGTGCCGCCGTAGACCGTGCCGTCGGTCGCATCGGTGACCCCGGCCATCCACTCGTCGAACGCGTCGAAGGTGGAGCCGCCTTCCGGGGCGGCAATGTCGTACTCGGCCAGCACGTCGTCGTTCACGAAATTCGCCCACATGCTGTATCCGGTCGGCAGGGAGTACTGCACGTCGTTCAGGCGACCCGTGCCGAGCAGGGCGTCGTCGAAGGTGGAGAAGTCGATGTAGTCCGACACCTCGCCGAGATCGAGCACGTGGCCGGGCTCGGCGTACTGCCGCAGATAGCTGTCGGAGAACTGGAAGACGTCGGGAAGGCCCCCGCCGGCCACTTCGGTCTGCCGCTTCTCCCAGTAGCTGGGGAAGTCGGTGAAGGTCGTGTTCACCGTGATGTTCGGATGCTCGGTCTGGAACGCCTCGATCAGCTGGTTGTAGCGGTCGGCGCGATCGTCGTTGCCCCAGAAGGCGAAGGTGAGCGTCACGTCGGCGTCGGGGTCGTACTCTCCCGAGCCCCCGCCATCGCCCGCGCACGAGGCGAGGGTGAGGGCGGCGGCGGAAACGACGGCGGCGGTGACGACGAATCGAAGGTGTCTCATGGTGGTCCTGTCAGGAGGAGAGGGATGCGAGGGCGCCGTTCGCGTCGGACGGCGCGGGCGAGGGATGCGCCGGGATGGGCGCGAAGGCGAAGACGACCTGCTGCGGTGACAGTGCGGTGCGTCCGAGGGCGGCGCCGGTTTCGGCGTCGCTGCCGTTCAGGGAGACCGTGACGGTCTCGTCGGAGTGGTTGATCACGGTGACGAGGGCGCCGCGACGCGCGACCTCGACGCCCGCGGGGAGGTTGTCGATGACCGGTCGCACGCCGCGGTCGGCGACGAGGCGGCCGACGATCGCGTCGACACCGGCGGCGTCGGGCATCGTGGCGACGTACCACGCGGCGCCGTCGCCGTGGCGTTGACGGGTCACCGCCGGTCGCGCCGCGTTCGGACCGTCGTCGAAGGTCGCGATCACCTCGGCGGTCTCGGCGTGGACGGCCTCGGCGACGAGCGTGCCGCGAGCGGCACGGCCGTCGAGCGTGAACGCCACCGTCTCGGGCTCGCCGTCGCCGACCGCACCGAGCGCGCCGACGCCCGTGCCGCTCGCGGGAGGGCCCGCCAGCGCTCCGAAGTCCTCGTAGCGGATGCCGAGTGCGCCGCCGAGGCGCGTGAGGAACCCGCCGTCGCAGAACTGGTCGTGCTCGTCGACGATGTCGCTGAAGGGTCCGGTGAGCAGCGTTCCACCGGCTCGCGCGAACCGGTCGAGCGCGGCTGCTCCCTCCTCGCGCAGCAGGTAGAGGGCGGGCGCCAAGACCACCTCGTACCCGCGCTCCGCCTCCTCGGGCCCGATGATGTCGACCATGATGCCGCGGCGATGGAGTGCGCCGTACCACTCCAGGGCAACGGCGAGGTAGTCGATCCGGAAGGGATGGTCGCGCTCCTCGACCGCCCACCAGTTCTCCCAGTCGAAGACCAGCGCGACCCGCGCATCCGAGCCCGGTGCCGGCAGCTCGCCGAGCTCGCGCAGGCGCTCGCCGAGGGAGACGACCTCGCGCCACGTGCGGGTGCGCGTGCCGGCGTGGGGGAGCATCGCCGAGTGGAACTTCTCGCTGCCGGCGCGGGACTGCCGCCACTGGAAGAACATGATGCCGTCGGCGCCGCGCCCGATCGACTGCGCGGTCTCGGCCGCGAGCGCCCCCGCGGCCTTGCCGGGGTTCGCCGGGCGCCAGTTCACGGCATCGGTGGCCTGCTCCCACAGCAGCCACGGCACGCCGGGCTTGAGCGAGCGCACGAGGTCGCGCTGGAACGCCGAATCGCGTACGCGCGAGGGATGAGCCGGGTCGGGATAGCAGTCGTCGGCGATGACGTCCATGTGCGGCGCCCACCGGCGATAGTCGGCGGGCTTGAACGGGCCCATGAAGTTCGTCGTGATCGGCTGCGTCGCGCCTGCCTGCAGCAGGATGCTCCGCTCCGCCAGGTAGCACTCCAGCAGCATGTCGGAGGTGAACCGGCGGAAGTCGAGCATGGACGACGGATTGTGGCTGTAGGGCGCGAGGCGCGGGGGGAAGACCTCGTCGAAGGTGCTGTACCGCTGCGACCAGAAGTTCGTGCCCCACGCCGCGTTGAGGGCGTCGACGGTGCCGTACTTCTCGCGCAGCCAGCGACGGTACGCATCCCGCGCGGCATCGGAGAAGTCCATCCAGAGGTGGCAGCCGAACTCGTTGCCGACGTGCCACATCACCACCGCCGGGTGGTCGACGTAGCGCTCGGCGATGCGTCGTACCAGCTCGCCGGCGAGGCGCCGGTAGACGGGGGAGGAGGGCGCGAAGTGCTGGCGGCTTCCCGGCCAGTACGACGCGCCGGATTCGTCTGCGGGCAGCGTCTCGGGGTAGTTCGCGCTCACCCACGGCGGCGGCGAGGCGGTCGCCGTGGCGAGGTTCACGGCGATGCCGCCGGCGTGCAGGGTGTCGATGACCCGGTCGAGCCAGGCGAAGTCCCACACGTCTTCGGCGGGCTGAATGCGCGACCAGGCGAAGATGCCGAGGCTCACGATGTTCACGCCCGCCTCGTTCATGCGGCGGACGTCGTCTTCCCAGACCTCTTCGGGCCACTGGTCGGGGTTGTAGTCGGCGCCGTACAGCACGCGTGACTCCTTCGAGGATGGGGGTGGAGGCTTCAGCCGGCGTGGCGCCGCGGGCGCTCGGGAACGGCGACCACGGCCAGTGCGGCGCATCCGAGGGCGGGGATCACGAGGGGCACGAGCGCCCACGTGACGATGACGACGAACGCGGCGGTCGCGGCCAGGTAGAGCGCTCCCGGCACGTCGCGGCGCACGAGCGAGGGGACCGCGCGGATCGCGCCGCGCCATCCGGTCTCCGGCGTCCACGCACCCGCGGCGGTGAGGACGGCGATCGCGAGGGCGACCAGACCCGCCCACCCGACCACGGCGATGACCGGGCCGCCCGGCAGGGCGCCCGACGCGGCCAGGTCGATGTCGAGCGCGAACAGGCCGGTGAGCACGAGCACGGCGAGGCCCAGGAGCGCGCCGCCGGCGAGTCCGCGGCGCACATCCGACCAGAACGCCGACAGCGGCGAGCCCTCGGCGCGCACGAACCGCCGCAGATGACGGATGCCGGCGGCCAGCGCGACGGGCAGGGTGATGACCGGCACCGCCACCAGCGTGACGAGCAGACCCGTCATGAGCACCTCGCCGAGCAGGCCGAACTTCGCCGTGGCGCCCGGGAAGCGGGCGGGAGCGCGCTCGTCGAGCGTCGGCCCGCTCCCGTCGCGGTCTCCGCGACGGGCGGCCCTCAGCTCGCGACGCTCCCGCGCCCGCTCCGACGATGTGGTCATGGTGTCAGCCTTTCAGGCCTTGGGTGGCGACGCCGTCGACGAGGAAGCGTTGGAAGACGATGAAGAAGATCAGGATCGGCACCAGCGCGAGGAACGATGCGGTGACCGTGGCGCCGTAGTCGCTGGTGGAGGTCTGGTCGTTCCAGAGGCGCAGCGCGATCGGGAGGGGGTAGTTCTCGGGGCTGGTGAGGTAGATGAGGGGGCCGAGGAAGTCGTTCCAGGACCAGATGAAGGAGAAGATCGCGCAGGTGATGAGGGCGGGTTTGATCAGCGGGACGATGATGGCCCAGAAGATGCGGAGGTGTCCGGCGCCGTCGATGCGGGCGGCTTCGTCCATGTCGCGGGGCATCTGTCGCATGAACTGGACGAGCAGGAAGACGAAGAACGCTTCGGTGGCGAGGAATTTCGGCAGGACCAGCGGCCAGAAGGTGTCGATCATGTCGAGGGTGTTGAACAGCAGGTACTGGGGGATGATCACGACGTGGAACGGCAGCAGCAGGGTGCCGATCATCGCGGCGAAGAGGATCCCGAGGCCTTTGAACTGCACGCGGGCGAAGGCGTAGGCGGCGAGGGCGGAGCTGAGGACGGTGCCGATGACGGCGAGGGTGGCCAGCACGAGGGAGTTCCAGAAGAACTTCCACATCGGGATGCCGGCGATGCCTTCCATGACGGTGAGGTAGTTGCCCACGGTGGGGTTCTCGGGGAGGATGCCGGGGTTCTGGCCGAACTCGGAGGTCGGCTTGAACGTCGCGAACAGCAGCCACACCAGCGGGTAGAGCACGACCGCGGTGATGACGATGAGGACCGTGAACCAGATGATGGTCTGCCAGGTCTTCCGCTTGACCTTGCGGCGGCGGGGCGGGGTGCGGTCGGGGAGGTCTTCTTCGATGTCCTGCTGTTCGAGGACCTGGACGGCCGGTTCGCCGAAGCTCTGCGTGCTCATCGGTTGTCTCCCGAGTAGTGGACCCAGTTCTTCTGGGTGCGGAAAAGGATCACGGCGATGATGGCGACGACGACCAGCAGCACCCAGGCGATCGCGGCGGCGTAGCCGTACTGGCCGTCGGAGAAGCCGCGCTTGTAGAGGTAGAGGGTGATGAAGTTCGTCATGCCGGCGGGGCCGCCGGTGCCGTTGGAGATGATGTAGGCCGAGGCGAACACCTGGAACGCGCCGATGATGCCCAGCAGCAGGTTGAAGAAGATCACCGGGGAGAGCATCGGCATGGTGACCGCGCGGAAGCGGTGCCAGGGTCCGGCGCCATCCATCTCGGCGGCTTCGTAGAGCTCTTTCGGGATCTGCTTGAGACCGGCGAGGAAGATGACCATCGTCGCGCCGAACTGCCACACCGCGAGGATGATCATCGCCGGGAGCACCAGCGAGGGGTTGCCGATCCAGGAGCCGAGGTTGATGCCGAAGAAGCTGAGGAAGTTGTCGACCGGGCCCTCGCCGGCGAACATCGCCCGCCACACGATCGCGACCGAGACCGACGCGCCGATCAGCGACGGGGCGTAGAACGCCGAGCGGAAGAACGCCGCCCCGCGGTCGCGGTAGTTCAGCAGCATCGCGACCGCGAGAGCGGCGGCGAGCATGATCGGGGTTCCCACCAGCACGTACACGAGGGTGATCTGTGCGGACTGGATGAACTGCGGGTCGTTGGTGAACAGCCGGATGTAGTTGTCGAAACCGACCCACCGGGGCGGCTGGAAGATGCTGTACCGGGTGAAGGAGAGGTACAGCGAGTAGACCATCGGGATGATCGTGAGCCCGAAGAACCCGATCAGCCAGGGCAGCAGGAACCCGTACCCGGCAAGGGTCTCCTTGCGCTGACGACGCTTCTGACCCGGACGAGTCGCCTCGTTCTCAGCCCGCCGACGCTGCATCAGCGAACGCCGCGAACTCTTTCCCGTGACGATCACTCTCGTCGCTGTCGTACTCACTGCTCACTCCATCCACAGAGGGGAAACGATGGGCGGGGGCCCGGCCGTGGCGGCCGGACCCCCGGCGTGTGTCACGCGTTGTTGCTGAGGACCACGTCCATCTCGGTGAAGAAGCGGTCGACCGCTTCGTCGACGGTGATGGTTCCGAAGCCGAGCTCCTGCCCGATCACACGGAACTCCTCCTCCAGGGTGCCGTAGCCGACGATCGGCACCGGCGGGGCGTCGCCCAGGCGGTCCTGGATCGAGACCTCGTAGTCGGCGATCTGCTGGCTCAGCGGGTCGAGCTCGGCGGCGGCGAGGGCCGTCTCCGAGGCGGGCAGGCCGCGGTTGGTGCCGAAGATCTCACCCGACTGGGGCGAGTTCACCAGGAAGTTCACCAGGGTCGCAGCGGCCTCGGGGTGCTCGGTGTTCGCGCCGATGGTGTGGAGCATCGAGGGCTTGAGGTAGAGGTCCTGCGCCCCCTCGACGGTGATCGGCGGGGCGATCAGCCCGAGCTCGGTGTAGTCCTCGCCCAGCTCGCCGAGGTAGCCGGCTCCGAAGTTGTCCCACGTCAGTTCGCTGGCCGTCTCGCCGGCGCCGAATCCGGAGGTGGGGAAGAGCTCCTCCAGGCGCTGCGACGAGATGACGGCGCCCGAGTCGATGAGCTCCTGGCCGTCCTCCCAGAACTGCGCGAGGCGCGCCTCGTCGAACCCGGGCTCGCCGTCCTCGGTGAACAGGGCGCTTCCCTCGGCGCGCAGCTGGATCTCGAAGTTCTGGATGCGCCCGGCGTAGTCCGAGCCGCCGTAGACATCGCCGCCGCTGGCGTCGGTCACCTCGCCCATCCACGCGCTGTAGTCGTCCCACGTGCCGCCGGCGAACTCGTCCACGCCGACCTGCTCGAGCAGCTGGGGGTTGGTGTACATGCCCCACGCGTTGGTCGACGTCGCGATGCCGTACGTGGTGCCGCCGACGACGCCGATGTCGAGGATGTTCTGCGGGATCGGGTCGGTCTCGATGATGCCGCCCAGGAACGGGTCGAGATCGAGCAGCAGGCCGTTCTCGGAGTACTGGCGGAGGTACGAGTAGTCGAACTGCATGACGTCGGGCAGGTTGCCGCCCGCGGCTTCGGTCTGACGACGCTCCCAGAAGGCGGGGAAGTCGAGGAACGAGGAGTTCACCGTGATGTTCGGGTACTCCTCCTCGAACGCCGCGATGACCTCGTTGTAGAGCTCGGCGCGCACGTCGTTGCCCCAGAAGGCGAGGTCGAGCGTGACCTCTTCGTTCGGGTCCATCGTGTCGGCGGGCTCGGATCCTCCCGAGCAGCCGGCCAGGACGAGTCCTGCGCCGGTCGCCAGCGCGACGGCGGCCATGGTCCGCTTCTTGCTGAACATCCTTGTCCTCTCTTCGAACGCCTGTGTTCTCTCGCCCAGACGCTCGTTGTCCGTTGATGCGGTGTCGGCACGTTCCCTGTTGCAGGTGGTGCGGGGATGGGAAAGCGCTTGCCTGATACCGTAGGCTACGGAAAAACGTTTCGCAAGAGGGGTCGCGGAAAAACCTTTGAACGATTCATAACGGTCGGATCACGGGGCCGGCCCGTCGCGTCTCGAAGGGTCAGCGCACGCAGACCAGCACGTCGTCGACGACGTGCAGGCGCGCGCGCTGCACGGAACTGCGTCGATGCAGGTCGTCGGAGGCGTCGGCGATCTCGGATCCGTCCCACCACGGGTGGGAGAAGAAGTAGATCCACGCAGCGTCCTCGCCGTCGACGATGACCATCGCGTGGCGTCCGATCTGCAGGCCGGATGCAGGAGGGCCGACCTCGTCGAGGAGGCGCCCCTCCTGCCGCTCCCACACGACCGCATCGGCCGAGCGGTGCACGGCGAGCCCGCGCCACTCGTCGGTGAGCATCCACCACCATCCGCCGAGATCGATCACGAACGGCCCCTCGTGCGGGCGGCCCTCGATAGCGGTTCCGCCTGCCGACCAGTCGGCGAGATCCTGCGACACGGCCACCTTCGTGACCGAGTCAGCCGCCTCGTCCTTGTACCAGAGCCGCCATCGGCCGTCGGGGCACCGTCTGACGGCGGCGTCGATCACGCGGTCGCTGTCGAGGGTGACGGGGCCCACGCGACGCCAGGTGCGCAGGTCGTCGGAGGTGTACTCCACGATGTGGCGCGGGTGGCCCTCCCACCGATCGGGGACGCCGGCGATCTCGGTCAGGTACATCCGCCAGCGGGTGCCGTCGTCGATGACTTCGGGCGCCCAGTGCGTGCGCTCGACCTCGAGCGGCGGCGGTCCGGGTGTGAGTGCGAGGGCGCTCCCGTCGCCGGGCGCGAGCGTTCCCTCGTACTCCCAGCGATCGCCGTCACCGCTTCGCGCGACGCCGATGCGGCTGCCGTGCACCCACGCGACCCCCGGGCCGGGTGCGGGATGCGTCGCACGGCGCTGCGTGTAGAACATCCACCACCCCTCGGGTGCGCGCACGACGGTCGGGTCGGTCGCGCCGTCGTAGACGGGGTCGCGGTACACCTCGCCGGGTGCGGGGACAGCGGGATCCCAGGGCGATGCCGGCATGTCAGCGCGGCCGCAGGTCGGTCACCGGGCTCTCGAAGCCCGTGCGGTGCGTCGGATGCGTCGCGAGCTCACCGGGGGTGATCGGGCGCCCGTCGGCGGCGGCCGAGGCATACATCGCCGCGACGATCTCGAGCGATCGTGCCGGCGCATCGGCGGTCGGCGGGAGCGGCCCGCCGGCGCGCAACGCGGTGAAGACGTCGTGCAGCAGGGGCGCATGACCACTCGGGATCTCACGCGACGGCAGCTCCCACGTGGCCGCCTCGTGCTCGAACCCGGGCGCCGGGGTGATCGCCCAGTTCTCGTGACCGTGGCCGTAGAGGTGGTCGACCGTCACGGTGGCCTTCTGCGTGTCGATGCGGATCGAGCTGGTCTGGCGCGGGGAGACCGTGCTCGCGACGACCTGCGCGACGGTGCCGCCGGCGAAGCGAACCGTGGCGGTGGACGCGTCTTCGGTCTCGGTCTCGCGGTCCAGCCGCCACATCCGCGCCTCGACGCTCGCCCAATCGCCCAGCAGGAACGCCAGCAGGTCGAGCTGATGGATGCCGTGCCCGAGCGTGGTGCCCCCGCCCTCCGTGCTCCACCTGCCGCGCCACGGCACGGCGAAGTAGTCCGCATCGCGGAACCACAGCGTCTGGCACTGTGCGATCAGCGGGCGGCCGAGGGCGCCGCTGTCGAGGAGGTGCTTCACGTGCGCGGCGGCGGTGCCGGTGCGCTGCTGGAAGACCACCGCCAGGCGCCGATCGGCGGTGTCGGCGGCGCGGCGCATGTCATCGAGCTCGTCGAGGCTCGGTGCGGGGGGCTTCTCGACCACCACGTGCGCTCCGGCCGCGAACGCCGCGAGCGCCTGCTCCCGGTGCACCGCCGGGGGCGTGCAGATCAGCACGACGTCGGGGTGCTCGCTCGCCAGCAGCGTGTCGAGGTCGGCGTGCACGGCCGGAACGCCGTGCGTCTCGGCGAAGGCGCGGGCGGCCTCGGCGGAGAGGTCGGTCACCGCCACCAGCCGGGCGGCGGGGTCGGCGGCGACGGCCTCCGCGTGCAGGCGGGCGACGGCGCCGGTGCCCACCAGGGCGCACCGCAGAACGCGGTCGGGGGCGGTGGTCATGAGTTCTCCTTCATCGGAAGACGTTCGGGGTTCGGTGGCGGGCCGAGGCGGGGTCAGCCTGCGGGCCACCGCCAGGTCTGCAAGCGCCCGCACATCCCGAATCCCCGCGGGCCGGGGGCCGGCTCGGCGCGCACGACGGTGGCGTCGGACATCAGGCCGGGGCGGCCCTCGGCCAGGGCGGCGAGCTGGTCGCGCGTGCGCTCCGTCTCGGCAGCCACGGTGCGCGTCCACTGCTGCTGCCACTGCGCGACGCGGGGCTGCACGAGCTTCGCGGCGCGGCGGTGGAACTCGGCGTACGCCTCCGGCCCCCGGTCGCGGATCTGCGCGCGCAGCTGCCCATAGCCCTCCAGAGCGAGGTCGCGACGGCGACGCGCGGCCGAGGCCCGCACATCGGGGTCGCCGTCGGGAAGGGTCGCGGCGGCGGCGTAGGCGTCGGGATCGTCGAGGACGTCGGGCGGAAAGGTGAGCACCGCATCCCCCGCCTCGGGGAGGCCCGCATTCTGCATGACCACGACCAGGCGCAGATCGCCGCGGTTCACCAGCCGGTGCACGGTCCCGGGCGAGAAGTGGACGACCTCCCCGGGAGCGAGCGGATGGATGGCCGCGCCGGCGTGCGAGAGGGTGTGCACCTCGCCGGTGCCGCCGGTGACCACATAGCCCTCGCTCGAGGCCGTATGCAGGTGCGGCGAGCCGCCCGCCAGCCCGTCGGCGCCCTCGGTGTCGTAGACGCACAGGTCGCTCACCGCGACTCCGCCGGGGAAGAGGGGCGGTACGCGGATCGGCCCGGTGAGGGGGTGACCCGCGGTCACGGTGCCAGCTCCGTCGCGATCGCGCGGGCCTCGTCCTGATCCCACATGCGGTCGCCGAAGACGTATCGGTGCGCGAGGGTGATCTCGGTGTCGGGCGCGAAGGCGATGTGCTCGTCGAACGACGGCGAGGGGCTGAGCACCGGGAACGGCTCGGTGCGCACGAACCACTTCACTGGAGGCGGCGCCGACGACCGCCCGGCGTAGCAGAGCACCGTGCCCCCGCCGTCCACGTCGTCGTGCTGGCCGGAGAAGGCGACCCACGGCGCCTCGGCGCCCATGAGCGCGCCAGGATCGGAGGTGACGGGCGAGGTCACCGTCCCCCCGGTCCACGCCCGCGGCATCCGCAGGAAGAAGCCCGTGTAGCCGGCGTTCGGTCGCCCCTGCGTGGTGGGACTGCCGAGTTCGAGGGTTCCGCCGCTGACGTTGTGCAGCGTCGTCTCGAAATCGAGGACCCACAGGCCCCGCTCGCGGTCGACGCCGCCGAAGCGGTGCGTGCGCCGCTCGGTGATCCACTCCCGGCCGGCCTGGGTGATCCACGTGAGGTCTTCGCGGAACGAGACCTCGTCGCCGGCGGTGCGCATCGCGGTGAAGCCGTCATGGCGCATGCGGCCGACGTTGTCGCGAGCGACGTAGCCCTCGCCGTCGATGTAGGTCGGGCCGCCCCAGAAGTTCTCGCCCGAGACATGCGTCCACGTGAACTGCAGTCCCTTGTGCCAGCGGTGGTCCCACGGGCGGAAGCCGGTGAGCAGCCCACCATCGAGGGCGCGGATCGGATGCAGGTAGGGCTTGGGTCCCTCGAAGGCCGGCGCATCGGCGTCGAAGACGTAGGTCGCGATCTCGACCGTGTCGGCGGTCACTCTCAGCCGGGTGTCCTCGCGCGTGATCATGAGCGTCATGCCGCGGTCTCCTTCACCGGCGCCCAGGGCGCCCCGTCGCCGTCCATCCGGATCATGAAGGCATCGTCGCCCGAGATCTCGCCCGCCGCCACCCGCACGCCACGGAAGGCCGAGGCGTAGGTCGCCGCGGCGAACTCCAGCGTGCGTCGCGCATCCACGATCGACACCTCCGGTTCGCCGCCGTCGGCGAGGGCGTCGATGATCGCCGCGAACTGCAGGCGGTGCCCGCTCACGACATCGTCGCCGTCGGCGCCCGCGCTCCAGAGATCGGCGAGGTGCTCGTGGCCCGGAGCCGGAGTAAACCGCCAGTCGGCCTCGGTGTAGCCGTAGAGACGCTCGAGCTCCACCGTGGCGAAGGCGAAGTCCACACGCAGGCGCGTGGTCTCGCGCGCAGACACGACCGAATTGACGACGGTGGCCAGAGCGCCGTTGTCGAAGCGGGCCAGCACGAGCGACACGTCCTCGGTGTCGGTCGGCCGCGATTGCCGTGCGGCCATGGCCGACACCTCCGACCACGGCCCCAGGATGCTCAGCAGCAGGTCGAACTGGTGGATGCCGTGCCCCATCGTGGGGCCGCCGCCCTCGGTGTCCCAGCGCCCGCGCCACGGCACGGCGAAGTACTCGTCGGGGCGGTGCCAGAGCGTCTCGCACGTGGCCACCAGTGGGCGTCCGAGCACGCCGTCGGCGACCAGCCGCCGCAGCCGCAGCGCCGCCGCGCCGAACCGGTGCTGGTAGACCGTGAGGATCGGAACACCGGTCGCGTCGCTGACGTCGGCGAGCTCGTCGATCTCGGCGAGGCTGAGCGCGGTGGGCTTCTCCACGAGCACCGGGATACCCGCGCGCATCGCCGCGATCGCCAGGGGCGCATGGGTCTGCGGCGGTGTGCACACCGAGACGATGTCGAGCTCCGCGGCGGCGAGCAGCTTATCCGCCGTCGCGTAGGTCGCCGGCGCACCGAAGCGATCCGCGAACTCGTCCGCACGCACGGGGTCGAGGTCGGCGACGCCGACGAGGGTGATCCGGGGGGCGAGCTCGGCGATCGCGGTCGCGTGGGCCTGGGCGATGGCGCCGGTGCCGATGATGCCGGCCCGCAGCGGTGGGGGTGCGGTGGTCACGAAGACTCCTCCTCGAGTCGGTGTCGGTTCAGATCGATCCGGCCTGCGTGAGGTGCAGGTCGGCGTAGCGGCCCTCGAGATCGAGCAGCTCGGTGTGGTTCCCCTGCTCGACGATGCGCCCGCGTTCGAGCACGACGATGCGGTCCGCCTGTCGGATGGTCGACAGCCGGTGAGCAACGATGAGGGTCGTGCGTCCGGCCATGAGGCGGCCGAGCGCCTCCTTCACCAGCTGCTCCGACTCGGGGTCCAGTGCGCTCGTTGCTTCGTCCAGGAGCAGGATGCGCGGGTCGCGGATGAGCGCACGGGCGATCGCGAGGCGCTGGCGCTGGCCGCCCGACAGGCGCGCACCGCGCTCGCCCACGAGAGTGTCGAGGCCGTGCGTCTGCGCCTGCACGAACTCCAGAGCGTTCGCGTCGGCGAGCGCCTGCAGGATGAGCTCTTCGGAGACGTCGTCGAGGCCGTAGCCGATGTTCTCGCGGATCGTCCCCTCGAACAGCACCGATTCCTGCGGCACCACCGACACGAACCGGCGCGCGGTGCGCAGGTCGAGCTCCTGCATGTCCACGCCGTCGAGCAGGATGCGTCCACCCGTGGGGCGGAGGAAGCCCAGCACGAGGTTCAGCATCGTCGACTTGCCCGATCCGCTCGAGCCGACGAAGGCGACGGTCTGTCCCGCGGGGATGCCCAGGTCGACCTCGTGCAGGGAATCCTCCTCGGCGCCGGGGTAGCGGTGCGACACCTGCGCCAGGGTGATCTCGCCGCGGACGGCGTCGACGGGGCGCTTGCCCTCGTTCATCTCGAGGTCGGGCTCCTGCATCACCTCGGCGATGGAGCGCACCGATTCCAGCCCGCGGGCACCCACCGGGATCAGCATGAGCAGCTGTGTCAGCCCCTGCGTCAGAAGCGTGAAGTAGGTCGACAGCAGCACCACCTCACCGGGGGTGATCGGGAGGAACCCGGTCAGGGCGAAGACTGCCGCCAGCACGAGGCAGCCGACTCCGAGGAGCTGCATCGCCACCCACGAGATCGAGGCGACGTGTCCGTTGAGCATGTCGAGGTTGAGGCCGGCGCGCCGCACGCCGTCTGCGCCGGTCGCCACGCGCGTGACGGCAGTGCGCTCGAGGCCGTGCGCGCGGGTCACCGGCATGAGCGAGGCCATTTCGCCCACGCGCGCCGAGAGCACCTCCACCTCGCGTCGGAACAGCTCGTTGCGGCTGCGCGAGCGCTTGCGCAGGCCGTAGCGGATGCCGATCGCGATCGGCACGGCGAGTGCGTACACGGGAAGAAACTGCGGCACCGCGATCGCGGTCATCGCGAGGGCCCCGATCATGACCATCGTCGCCGACAGCAGCGGGTGGGTCACCTGCTGCAGCATCAGCTCGACGTTCTCGACGTCGCGCACCACCTTGGTCTGCACGATCGAGGAGCTGACGCGGGAGTGGTATCCGATCGACAGACTCTGCAGGCGCTGCGCGAGAGCGTTGCGCAGATCGGCGCCGGTGTCGCGCACCACGGTCATGAACTGCCGCGTGTAGAGGATGTGGTTGGGGTAGTTCTGAGCGAGGAGCACCACCGCCAGCAGGAACCACCACAACACGGCGGAGACGTCGCCGCCGTCGGCGACGATGTCGATGATCGCGGCGGTGATCACCGGCAGGAACCACAGCGGGATCTCCTTGAGGGCGAACGCGAGAACCGCCACGAGCATCCGCCACGGGCGTCGCAGCAGCAGCCTGAGCACCGACCGGGTCGGGCGCTGGCCGTCGATGGCGTCCGACAAGTCGGGAAGCGTTTTCCGGGACATCTTGTCCATGGTAGCGCCGATGCTGCGCGCCGTCACCGGCGGATGCGCCGCGGTCGCTGTTTGCTCCGCGGTCGCTGTTGCTCCGCGGTCGCTTTTTGCGGGTGCGTGGCCTCGTCACCCGCACAAAGTGACTGCGGAGCAGGGTGGCGGGTGCGGCCGTCGACGCGGCGCGCTGGGAGATTCCCGGGAGCGTCAGCCTGCCGTGACGAGCGCCCCGGTCGTCGACGCGCGCACGACGAGCTCGGGTTCGAACAGCACCGTCGCACCGTCGCGCTCGTCGCCGGCGATGCGGGCGATGAGCAGCTCCGCGGCGCGACGCCCCATCTCGCGCGCCGGCTGACGCACCGAGGTGAGGGGCACCGCCGCGACGGAGGCGAACTCGATGTCGTCGTAGCCGACGACGGCGATGTCCTCGGGCACCCGCACACCCGATGCGATGAGCCCGAACACGATGCCGCACGCGAGGTGGTCGTTGGCGGCGACGATCCCGTCGGGGCGGCGATCGGTGGGCGCGGCGGCGATGCGCTCGCCGAGTTCCCGGCCGAGCTGCGCCGTCGTGCGCGCCGACCAGACGACCTCGAGTGTCGCGTCGGGATGCGCGGCGACCGCCGCTCTCGCCCCCTCGAGGCGCTCGCGCACCTGCCGTACCTCCTCGCGCGCGCCGACGAAGGCGAGTCGGCGGCGGCCGGATTCCAGCAGGTGATCGGCCGAGAGTCGGCCGCCGGCGACGTCGTCGAAGGAGACGGCGGGCAGCGCGCCCTCGTCGTCGACCGCATCCACCAGCACGACCGGGATGCCCCGCGCGCGCAGGTGCGAGATCGACTCGCCCGGAGCGCCGTAGGGGGAGACCAGCACGCCCTCGACCTGCACGCGCTCGAACAGGCGCAGGTGCTCGCGCTCCTTCTCGGCGTCGTCGTCGTCGTTGCCGACGAGGATGCGATACCCCGATGCGGCGGCGGCCTCCTCGGCACCGGCGACCATCGCGGCGAAGAACGGGTTGGCGATGTTGATCACCGTCATGCCGAGCATCCCGCTGCGCCCGGCGCGCAGCTGCTGAGCGGCCTGGAGCGGCACGTAGCCGAGGTCGTCCGCCGCCTGGCGCACGCGTGCGACCAGCTCGTCGCGCACCCGCTCCGGGCGGTTCAGGGCGTTCGAGACGGTGCTGATCGACACGCCCGCGCGCTCGGCGACATCGCGGATGCCCACTCGCTTCATCGCGTCCTCGTGATTCCGCCGGGCTCGTTCGTCCGGCATCCCCATGGTAGGCGTTTTCCAGAAAAACGTTTCGCATCTGTCCGCCGGTCGGAGAATCGCGTCGATGTCGGAGGATTCGGCCGGTATTCTCCGACCGACGCGCGATTCTCCGACGATCAGGAACGGACACCATGACCGAGACGTACTCCGCCGCCTTCGACTGGGCCCGCCGACAGGTCGACACCGGGGCGCTGCCCACCGCGGTACTCGGCATCGCCGACCGGTCCGGCATCGTCGCCCTCGACGCCTTCGGCAGCACCGACGGGCGCCCGGCACGCGTCGACGACCATTACTTCCTGTGGTCGATCACGAAGGTGCTCGTCGGACTCACCGCGGCGCGAGCGGTCGAGCGCGGCCTGCTCACGCCGCAGACTCCGCTGACCGAGGCGCTGCCGTCCTTCGGGCAGGGGCGAGAGGATGCGGTGCTCCTGCGTCACCTCGTCTCGCACACCGCGGGCATCCCCGAGCCGGCGCTCGACGTGCGCGGCGGCCTCCGCGACGCCCTCCTGACGCCGGGGCGGGACTTCGCCGCCGGCACGGTGTCACGCTATTCGTCGGTCGCGTTCGACGGTGTCGCCGCAATGATCGAGCACGCCGCCGGTGCGTCGTGGGAGACGCAGCTGGGGGAGTGGACCTCGGCGGTCGGCGCCGACGGGGTGACCCTCGACACCGACTGCGAGCCGCACGCGGTGCCGGATGCTGCCGAGAAGGGCGTGGACATGGCGGCGTTCGCGGCGCTCCGCCACCCGGGCGCCGGCGCCATGGCCCGCGCGGGCGACCTGCTCGCGATCGGATCGGCCCTGTTGCGTCAGGGCGAGGGAATCGTCTCGCCGGTCACCCTCGACATGATGCGCCGGCCGATCACCGGTGCCATCCCGCGCCTCGAGCCGTATCCCGTCGAGCGCGGCCAGGACTGGGGCTTCACGTGGAATCTCCGCACCCGCGCGCCGGGCCTGCTCGACACCGACGTGTACGGGCACGGCGGATGGGCGGGCACCGAGTTCTGGATGCATCCGACCCTCGGCGTCGCCTACGTGCTGCTCACCAACCGCGCCGAGCGCCCCACGGTCGACACCGACCGTCTCGACAACGCCGTCGCCGCAGCCGCATCCCGCTGACGCCGAACCGCCCCTTTCTCGCCGACCCAGCCCGTTGCCTGCGGCAGCAAAGGGGTGGGTGGACGCAAGAGGGGCGGGTCGGCGTGTGGCGACGACGCGTCAGGCGTCGCCGAGCGCCGCGGTGATCACCGCGCGCGCCTCATCCTGCACCTGGCGCAGGTGCTCCTCGCCGCGGAGTGACTCGGCGTAGAGCTTGTAGACGTCTTCGGTGCCCGATGGGCGCGCGGCGAACCACGCGCTGTCGGTCTGCACCTTCAGGCCGCCGATCGCCGCGCCGTTGCCCGGGGCGTGCGAGAGCTTGGCCGTGATCGGCTCGCCGGCAAGCTCCGTGGCGGTCACCGACTCCGGCGCGAGCTTGCCGAGGGCGGCTTTCTGCTCGGGCGTGGCCGGCGCATCCACGCGCTGGTAGACGGATGCGCCGTACTCGGCCTCCAGCTCGGCGTATCGCTGCGACGGGGTCTTGCCCGTCACCGCCAGGATCTCCGCGGCGAGCAGGCACAGCAGGATGCCGTCCTTGTCGGTGGTCCAGACCGACCCGTCGGTGCGCAGGAACGAGGCGCCCGCGGACTCCTCGCCGCCGAAGGCGACGGATCCGTCGAGCAGCCCAGGCACGAACCACTTGAACCCGACGGGGACCTCGAGCAGCGAGCGCCCGAGGGCGGCGGCGACCTTGTCGATGATCATCGACGACACCAGGGTCTTGCCCACGGCCGCATCCGCCGGCCAGTCCGGCCGGTGGGAGTAGAGGTAGTCGATCGCGACGGCGAGGTAGTGGTTGGGGTTCATCAGCCCCGCGTCGGGGGTGACGATGCCGTGGCGGTCGGCATCGGCGTCGTTCCCGGTGAGGATGTCGTACTCGTCCCGGCGCGCGACGAGCGATGCCATCGCCGACGGCGACGACGGGTCCATCCGGATCTTCTCGTCCCAGTCGAGCGTCATGAAGCGCCAGGTCGGGTCGACGTCGGGGTTGACCACGGTCAGGTCGAGGCCGTAGACCTCGGCGATGAGGGCCCAGTAGTCCACGGATGCGCCGCCGAGCGGATCGGCGCCGATGCGCACTCCGGCGGAGCGGATGGCCTCGACGTCGATGATGCCGGCGAGGTCGCGCACGTACGCGTCACGGAAGTCGTACTCGCCGATCGTGGACTCGTCGAGGTCCTTGAACGGCGTGCGGCGAACGCCGTCGAGGCCGGCGGCGATGAGGTCGTTCGCGCGGTTCGCGATCCATCCCGTCGCGTCGGTGTCGGCCGGGCCGCCGTGCGGCGGGTTGTACTTGAAGCCGCCGTCGCGGGGCGGGTTGTGGCTCGGGGTCACCACGATGCCGTCGGCCCGGGCGGGGTCGGATGCATCGCGCCCGGCGTTGTGCACGAGGATCGCGTGGCTGAGCGCCGGCGTGGGCACCCACGAGTCGCGGGAATCGCGTCGCACGTCGACGCCGTTGGCGACGAGCACTTCCACGGCGGTGCGCTCGGCGGGCAGCGACAGCCCGTGCGTGTCGCGGCCGAGGAACAGCGGACCGGCGATCCCCTGAGCCGTGCGGTAGTCGACGATCGCCTGCGTCGTGGCGAGGATGTGGTCCTCGTTGAAGCTGGTCGACAGCGACGATCCCCGGTGGCCGCTCGTGCCGAAGGCCACGCGCTGCGCGGGAACCGACGCGTCGGGTTTGCGGTCGTAGTAGGCGGCCAGCAGCTCGTCGATGTCGATGAGGTCAGAGGGTTCGGCGGGCGTTCCTGCGCGACTCATGGGTCCTAGTCTGCCCTGTCGGAGGCCGACGGGCACCCGCGAGGTCGCCGTGTGTTCCCTCGCGCCCGCGTCCGCGTGCGCTCGGGGCCCATCGCTACCGCGGGCGCTCGCCGGGCAGGCCGGAACATCTAGGCTGGGTGCCCGTGAGCACCGCGATCTCCGAAACCTCCGCCGAGCCCCGGCACTACAGCTACCTCGGGCCCGCCGGAACCTTCACCGAGGCCGCCCTGGCGCAGGTGCCCGAGGCCCGCGGTCAGCGGTGGCGATCGGTCCACAACGTCGGTGAGGCGCTCGCCGACGTCGTCGAGGGGCGCTCGCACGCGGCGATGATCGCGATCGAGAACTCCGTCGACGGCGGCGTCTCCACCGCCCAGGACGCCCTCGCCACCATCCCCGGACTCCGGATCATCGGCGAGTACCTCGTGCCGGTGGACTTCGTGCTCGTCGCGCGACCCGGAACCAGCCTCGAACACGTGAAGCTCGTCTCGGCGCACCCGGTCGCCTACGCGCAGTGCCTGCAGTGGCTCACGCGCACCCTTCCCGCACACGCTCACATCCCGGCCGCCAGCAATGTCGCCAGTGCCCTCGGCATCCTCGAGGGAACGAGCGACGCGGATGCGGCCATCGCCCCGCCCGGCATCCTCGACCACCACGAGCTCGACCTGCTCGCCGAGAAGATCGGCGACAACGAGAACGCCGTCACGCGCTTCGTGCTGGTCGGCCGCACCGTCGCACCGCCGCCCGCGACCGGCGCCGACAAGACCTCCCTCATCGTGGAGCTGCCTGACGACCACCCCGGGGCGCTGCTGGAGATGCTCGAGCAGTTCGCCACCCGCGGCATCAACCTGTCGCTGCTGGCCTCACGCCCGATCGGCGACTCGCTCGGCCGCTACCGGTTCGTCATCGATGCCGACGGGCACATCCAGGACGAGCGCATGGCCGACGCCCTCATGGGACTGCGACGCTTCAGCCCCAAGGTGATCTTCCTCGGCTCCTATCCGCGCGCGGACCGCTCGATCGTGCGGTACTCCAACCGCTACGCCGACGACGTCTTCGTCGAGGCCCGGGACTGGCTGCGGGGGCTGCTTTCGGGCGAGCCCGGCGTCTGACCGGTCAGGCGAGCGTGCCGCCGCGCACGAGGCGCACCTCGCGGATCGCGGCGCCGTCGACCGTGTGCGTCTTGACCGCGCCATCCGGATCGAACCCGTGCCGGCGGTAGAAGGCCCGGGCGCGAGGATTGTCCTCGAGCACCCACAGCGATGCCGGATCGTCGCCGAGGGCGGCATCCATGAGCATGTCGCTCGCGCCGGTGCCGTAGTCGGCCTCGAGCACGTACACGGCGTAGAGCTCGCGGCGCCCGGCGACCGCGTCGTCGTCGCGGCATCGGCCCGCCGAGGCGAATCCGATCACGTCGCCGGCGAGCTCGGCGACCCAGACGTCGCCGGCTTCCCCGTCGATCTCGCCGGCCAGGATGCGGCGCCAGGTCTCGGCGCGCGCGGCGACATCCATGCCGTCGAGCACCTCGTCGGGGATCCGGCCGGCATACGCCTCGCGCCAGCTCGTCACGTGCACCGCCGCGATGGCGGCGGCATCCGTCGACCGAGCGCGGCGCACGGTGTAGGCCTCAGTCACCACCCGCCCCCTCTGTCGGGTCGGTGGCGAGGTCGAGATCGTCGGCGGTGTCGATCGTGTCGGCTGCCGGGTCGTGCGCCCACGACGACGCCAGCGCGCGGATGCGGGCCCCGCGCCACTGCCAGATGGCCCACAGCACCGGCCACAGCAGCACCGCCCCGGGCCCGTCGAAGACGAGCCGGTCGCGCCAGAGCGTGCGGGTGGGATCGCCGGGAGCGGGCGAGACCGCCATCTGGTGGTCCCACACGTCGAGGAAGGCGAGCGGCCCCGTCAGCGGGATGCCGCTGTCGCGGAAGATGCGCACGGCGCCGCCCGGCTCATCCACGTGACGGTGGCTGACGTGGATGAGCTGGCGCCCCAGCGGCATCGGTCCGCTCTCGAGGCTCACCGGCACGTCGTCGCCCTCCTCCCACTGCGTCGGCAACCCGGACGGGACGACGGGCGACATCGACACCATCGGGCCGTACAGCTCCGCGACCGCGCGCGGCGAGTGCAGGGCGCGCCACGCGGCGTCGGGGTCGCAGTCGATGACGAGCTTCAGCAGAACGCGCATGCTCCATCGTGTCATCGTGCGACACCGCTGGCGCAAGGGCGGATGCATCCGCCCCTCCGCCGCGCACCGCTTCGGTGGGCAGTGGATGTCGCCATTCGGCCGCGATGCGACATCCACCGGCAAGCGAACGCACCGGATGCGGCATCCGCTGCCAGGCGAATCGCGCGCACGTTTCGCGGTGTGACGCCCGGGCCGCGCACCCGGCGCGCTCGCCGTAGGCTTCTGCGGGTGAGTACGCCGTTCGACCAGCAGCGCTATCAGGTCCGTCACGAGTGGGGGAGTGCGGGATTCGCGCGCCTCGCTCCCGCCGACGTGGTGGTGGTCGTCTCCGTCCTGGGTGAGCACGACGCCGTCCCGATCGCGGATGCCGCTCTCGCGGCGGGGTCGATCGTCCTGCTGGGCGGGCTGCGCAACGCGACGGCTGTGGCATCGGCGATCGCCGACGAGCAGGCGCGCCGGGGAGCGCGCACGAGCGTCTCGATCGTCTCGGCGGGGGAGGAGACCCCGCACGGCGTGCGCTTCGCCGTCGAGGACCAGCTCGGCGCCGGCGCCGTCATCGACGCTCTGGGGAACCGGGGGATCGACCACACGTCGCCCGAGGCTGCCGCAGCCGCCGAGTCGTATCGCGGGCTGGCACGCGCCGTGCGACACCTGCTCACCGCCGGCGGGACCGGACAGCGTCTGGTCGCCGAGGGTCGTCGTGCCGACGTGCTGCGCGCCGCAGAACTCGACGCGAGCGACGACCCGGGCCGCTACGGGCCGTCGATCAGCGCGGCGTCATCGCCGCAAGCCGTGTCGCAGGGGTGATCTCCCGCCGGGTCCACGTCAGCAGGTGACGCTCGTCGAACCGCGGCGCGCATCGTGCGCATGAGGTCGGACGCGATGCCCGACGATGACGGTAGGCCACATGCCCGGCCGGACACACCCCGACCCAGGGGGCGAGTTCGACGGCGGTCTCGCCGCGATGGGTCGTGCCGCCGACGTAGCCGAGGCCGCGGGCGATCGACTTCCACCTCGGTCCGTGGCCGGCCGTCGCCCCCGCCAGGGCATGGGCGACCTCGTGCAGGAGCGTCTGATGGTTGGTGTCGTCGTCGTAGCGGGCCGACAGGTAGCGCGACACGGTGATGCGCCGCCGCGTGTAGTCGCACTGACCGGCGCGGCGCTTGGCGTTGTCGAAGCCGAACGTCCACGACGAGTCGAGGTGCGACGAGATCAACGCCTCCGCCCACTGGCGTACGCGATGCGGTTCTGACATGCCGGAAGAGTAGAACAGACCTACGACACTGCGGCGATCAGCTCGCGACCGCGGTCTGCGCGCGCCGGCGGTCGCAGAGATCGATCGCCAGCAGCACGGTCTGCAGCTGCGACTCCGGGGCGCCGGATTCCTGACGCAGGAAGAGCGCGCGCTTGAAGTCCTTGCGGGCCTCCTCGAACTCCGCGGCGTCGAAATTCACCTTGCCGCGATGCTGGAGGGCGAAGGCCGCGATCGCGGCCCATCCCTGCCCTTCGGCCTCTTCGGCGCACGTCGTGAGCTCCTGCTCGGCGGCGGCGTAGGCTCCGCGCGCCTGCACGACCGTGGCATGCAGGATGCGGGCGCGCAGGAGATCCTTGCGGGTGCCGGCCATCCGCGCGAAGCGCACGGCGTGCTCCGACAGGGTGAGGGCGTCGTCGGTCTCGCCGAGCACCTTCAGCAGCCACACGCGTTCGAGCATCGACACGAGGCTGCGCTGATCGCCGAGCTCGGCCAGGCGCTCCTTGCACTGGGCAGGGTCGACGATCTCCCGCAGCGTGTCGGGGTCGTATCCGTGGATGAAGCTCACCGTCGACTCCCTTCGCGTGCGGCTCGCCTCCTCAGTGTGCCCTCCCGCGCCGTCGGTTCCGGGTGGCCACGCCGACAGGCGGCATCCCGTGCGCGCGGATGCGTCGTTCCGTCTCGCTCCGCTCGCTCCGCGCCGCCGCGTCCGAGCACCCCAGCGGCGTTCCGCAGTCCGAGCACCCCAGCGGCGTTCCGCAGTCAGGATGTGTGGGTGCGGCACCGGGGTCAGCGCGTGTTGTGACTGCGGAGCGTGGGGTGTCGGCGGAGCTGGTCAGCGCTCAAACAGCTTCGAAGACGGCTTCGGCGACGGCACGGCGTCGGCGTCGGTCGCGGGCCGCGCTCCGCGGACGAACTCCTCGATCTCGGCCCCCTCGGCGACCTTCGCCGGATGCGGTCCCGCCGCCATCAGGCGCGGCAGCCAGGCCGTCGGCAGCGGCGACGCCGAGGCCGCGACGACGAGGTTGCCGAATCGTCGCCCCTTGAGGGTCTGCACCTCGGCGAGCACGATGACGTTCGCGAGCACTTCGCGCACCGTCGCGACCTGCCGACGCGCGAAGGCGAGTCCCGCGCCGTCGGCGACGTTGACCAGCAGCACGCCGTCGGGACCCAGAAGACGCGCGGCGGCGGCGTAGAACTCGACCGACGTCAGGTGCGCGGGAATCTGCGCGCCGGCGTAGACGTCAGCCACCAGCACGTCGACCTGGCCGACCAGTCCCGCGGGAAACCGGCCGAGCGCCTGGCGCGCATCCCCGATCCGCACGCGGATGGAGGCGCCGCGCGGCAGCGGCAGCCGCTCGCGTACGAGGGCGATCAGCTCGGGCTCGAGTTCGACGACCTGCTGGCGGGAGCCGGGCCGCGTCGCGTCGATGTAGCGGGGGAGGGTCATGGCGCCGGCGCCGAGGTGCACCGCGGTGAGCGGCTGCCCGGGCAGCTTCAGCCGGTCGATCACGGCGGCCATCCGCGCGACGTACTCGAAGTGCAGATGCGTCGGGTCGTCGAGGTCGACGTGCGACTGCGGGGTCCCGTCGACGACGAGTTCGTAGCCCGATGTATAGGGCGACGGTTCGACGGATGCGAGCGCCCCGTCGCCCAGGCGCACCGGCGGTTCGGTGTGCTCATTGCGCGCGCGGGCCATGTTCCCAGCTTGCCCGATGCCCGGCTGCGAGTGCCGCCGGTACCGTGAGGACATGTCCGCCATCGACCTGAACGCCGACCTCGGCGAGACCGTCGACGGGGTGCCGACCGCCGACGACGAAGCGATGTTCGCCGTCGTGTCCAGCGCCTCCGTCGCGTGCGGCGGCCACGCCGGCGATGCGGCATCCATGCACGAATCGGTCACCCGGGCGGCGCGGTACGGCGTCGCCGTTGGGGCGCATCCGTCTTACCCCGACCGCGCCGGTTTCGGCCGGTCAGCCCTGACGCTGACGGAGGTCGAGCTGCGCGCCACGCTCGACGAGCAGCTCGAGGCGCTCGCCGCGGCGGGCGGGGACATCCGCTACGTGAAGCCGCATGGCGCGCTCTACCACGCCGTCACCGCCGACGCTGCGACCGCCCGCGTCGTCGCCGCCGCCGTGCGGCGACTTGCCGATCGTCTCGGTCGCGAGCTGCCGCTCCTCGGTCTCGGCGGTGCCGGCAGCCGCGCCGCCGAGGAGGCCGGCCTGCCGTTCGTGCGCGAGGCGTTCCTCGATCGCGGCTACCTCGCGGACGGCGGCCTCGTGCCGCGCGGCGAGGCAGGCGCTCTCCTCGACGATCCTGATCTGGTCGCGCGCCGCGCGGTCCGCCTGGCGATCGACGGGGTCGTGGATGCCGTCGACGGCCACATGCTCGCCGTCGACGCGCCCTCGATGTGCCTGCACGGCGACAGCCCCGCCGCGGTGGCGATGGCGCGAGCGGTGCGCGCGGCGCTCGATGCCGCCGGCGTGGACGTGAGGGCACCGTGGTGAAGGCGGCATCGTCCGGTGAGTCGTGGCGCATCCTGCCGATGGGTGAGCGAGCGCTGCTGATCGAGGCCCCGGGGCTCTCCGAGGTGCTGGACCTGCACGCGGCGCTCGTCGCCGCGTCGCCGGATGGCGTGGTCGACGTGGTACCCGCCGCCCGCACGGTGCTCGTGCACGTGGACCCGGCGATCCTGTCTCTCGCGTCGGCGCGCGCGTGGATCGACCGTGCGCTGACGGGTGACGTGCGGCGCATCCCGTCGGAACGTGTCGAGGCGCAGACCGTCGAACTCGCCGTGCGGTACGACGGTGCCGACCTCGCTGACACCGCTGCGGTGCTCGGCATCTCGCCAGACGAGCTGGTGCGCCGCCACGCTGCCGCGACGTGGAGCGTGGCGTTCACCGGATTCGCGCCCGGCTTCGGCTATCTCGTGAGCGACGCGTGGTCGTTCGACGTGCCGCGTCTGGAGTCCCCGCGCACACGCGTTCCGGCCGGGTCGGTGGGCCTGGCCGCCGGCTTCACCGGCGCCTACCCGCGCGATACGCCAGGCGGATGGCGCCTCATCGGCACGACCGACGCGCCCCTCTTCGACCCGGCCGCGGCCCAGCCCGCCCTTCTCGCGCCGGGCACCCGCGTCCGTTTCATCCCCGTCCCTTCCATCCCGCCGAAATCCCTTGCTTCCCCCGCCTCGGCTTCCCCCGCCCCCGCCTCTTCGACGGCGTCCCCGGCTTCTCCGGCCTCCGTCTCTCCGGCCTCCGTTTCGAGTCCTAACTCAGGCTGGGTGCCGCCGGCACCCGCCGAGAACCCCGGTTCACCACCGTCCGCCCCGACGCAGCCTGAGTCAGGGCACACGTCGGGGGGAAGCCCGGCCGCGGACGCCGTCCTGAGCGACGCCGCGGCCTCGGAGGCAGGTGCCGCCACGCCGCCGGGTGTCGCCACCGTTTCGAGCCGTAACTCAGGCTGGAAGACGTCGCCGCCCGCCGGAGACGCCGGAACGCGGCCGCCGGTGCCCGCTCAGCCTGAGTTGGGGCACACGACTCCCGGTGCCGAACCCGGTACCGGTACCCAATCCAGGGCCGGGACCGCGGCCGGTACCGAACACAGGACCGCACCCGGCGCCGGGACCGCACCCGGGACCGGTGCCGAACCCGGTACCGGTACCCAATCCAGGGCCGGGACCGCACCCGGTACCGAACACAGGACCGCACCCGGCGCCGGGACCGCACCCGGGGCCGGTGCCGAACCCGGTACCGGTACCCAATCCAGGGCCGGGACCGCGGCCGGTACCGAACACAGGACCGGTGCCGGTACCGAAGCCGCGCCCGGAACCGCACCCGCCGGCGCCGGCCGGGGGATCGAGGTGATCGAGGCGGGGCTGCTCGCGACCGTTCAGGACCTCGGACGCCCGGGTCACGCGGCCCTCGGCGTTGCCCGCTCGGGTGCACTCGACCGGGCGGCGCTGCGCGCGGGCAACCGGCTCGTCGGCAATCCCGAGGGTGCCGCCGGCATTGAGATCACGATGGGCGGATTCCGGGCCCGTGCAGCGACGCGGCTGTGGTTCGCGGTCACCGGCGCGTGGGGACCGGTGACGCTCGACGGGCGTCCGGTCGACCCCTACACGGCGCACGAATGGCCCGCCGGCGCCGAGCTGCACGTGGACTGGGCCGAGCACGGCGTCCGCGCGATGCTCGCGGTACGCGGCGGCGTCGCGGGTCCGCGTGTGCTCGGATCCCGCAGCACCGACGTCATGGCGGGGCTCGGACCCGATCGTCTCGCGGCCGGCGCGCACGTCGAGGTGGGACCCGATCCGGCTGCGCCGGTGCCCGTCGCGCCCACGGCCACGTGGGGCGCACCGCCCGATGAGATCGAGCTCCGTCTGGCTCCCGGGCCTCGGTCCGACTGGTTCGACGACGACGCACGCGTCGCCCTGTTCGACGGGGAGTGGACCGTCGCCGCCGACGCCGACCGGGTCGGCGTGCGACTGGACGGCCCCGTGCTGACGCGGCGCCGCGCCGGCGAGCTGCCGAGCGAGGGGATGGTGCCCGGTGCCCTCCAGGTGGCCCCGACCGGACGACCCACCGTGCTGCTGGCCGACGGCCCGGTCACCGGCGGCTACCCGGTGATCGCGGTGGTGGCGGATGCCGATCTCGACCTGCTCGCACAGGCGCGCCCGGGCTCCCGGATCCGCTTCCGGCACGTGCGCCACGCGGGCTGACGCCGCGTCACCACGCCGCGAGCGTGTCGGCGAGGATGGCCCGGTCCGAGGGTGGGAGAGCGCACGCGACCGCCTCGGCGAGACTCAACGACGCGCCGCGGTGCTCGCCCGCCGCGACCTCCTCCGGCGCTGCCGCGCGCGCCGCATCCAGCGACAGTGAATGCACGGTGAAGGCCTCGACGTCGAAGACGCCGATCCGGTGACGGATAGCGGCCGCGGCGGCCGAAAGCTCGCCGGCTCGTTCGGCGTCGCCACGTGCGGCCGCGATGGCGCAAAGGCCCTCGAGGCCGTAGGCGACGCCCTCTTCGTGATGCAGGCGCACGGCGTCGACCAGGGTGCGGCGGAACACCCCCTCGGCCTGGTCGGTCTCTCCCCGCACGAGCAGGAGCCGACCGATCTGATTTCCGGCGATCGACCCTGTGAAGCGGTCGCCGCCGCGCTCGGCGATGTCGGCGGCGCGCTCGAAATGGTCGATGGCCCCGTCGAGGGAATGTCGGAGCCATGCCACACGGCCCAGGGATACCTGGCTGATCGCCTCGCCCCACCCGTTGCCGAGCTGCCGCAGGGATGCCACAGCCTCGGTCAGCTCCCGCTCGGCGGCATCGAGATCGGGGTCGGGCAGCTGCACGCGCGCCGTCGCTCGCGCAGCGACCGCCATCGCCGCTGCGTCCTCGTCGCCGCTTTCGGTGAACAGGCGCACGCATTCGGCGAGACCGGCGACGACCTCGGGTGCCGGGCGCTGCCACATCTCGCCCCAGAGCGCGAAGAACCAGGCCACCGCCCGGGTGTGCGGGCTGATCGGCTGCTGCTTGTCGAGGAGCTCGAGCATCCACATGCGCACGCCTGCGAACAACCCCATGATCCACCAGTAGATGAGCAGGCTCCAGGCGAGGTCGGCGGCGTCATCCAGTCGGTCGATGTAGACGAGGTGACGGACGGCCGCCCGCAGGTTCGACAGTTCGATGCCGAGAAGTCCCAGGGCTGCGGTCTGACCGGCTCCCCGCAGATCCGGCGCCACACGCGCGGCCAGGGCCACGTAGTGGTCGGCGTGACGCTCGCGCATCAGATCGGCGTCGCCGCGCTCCTTCAGTCGCGCGAGCGAGTACTCGCGCACGATGGACAGCAAGGACAGCACGACACGGCCGCCGATGGCGACGCGGCGCACGAGCGAGGCGTCGACGAGAGCGGCGATCGCGTCGATCTCCTCGCCCTCCCAGCTGCGCCCCGCCCCGATCGCCTCGACCGCTTCGATACCGAACCGCGGGCCGAAGACGCCGAGATCCTCCAGGAGAGCGCGCTGCGCAGGGGCGAGCAGGTCGACACTCCAGTCCAGCGTCGCGCGGAGGGTGCGGTGGCGGTCCGGCATGTCGCGCACCGTCGCGCTCAGCACCGGCAGGCGTCGCTCGAGTCGTTGAGCCATGACCTGCGGCGTGAGCAGGCGCGCCTTGGCGGCGGCCAGCTCGATCGCCAGTGGCAGCCCGTCCAGACGGCGGCAGATGTCGATCACGGCGGCGGCGTTGTCCTCGGTCAGAGCGAAGCCCGGGTCGGCGGCGCGAGCGCGATCGACGAACAGCGCGCAGGCGTCGCACGTCTCCGCGCGGGACAGCGTGCTCACCGTGCCGGCGTCCGGGAACGGCAGCGGATCGACGTCGTAGACGCGCTCGCCCCGAATGCGCAGCACGACTCTGCTGGAGACCAGGAAGCGGGCGCTCGGGGCGGCCGCGGACAGTCTCACGAGCGCCGGAGCGGCATCGACGATCTGCTCGAAGTTGTCGAGCACGACGAGCACTCGTCTGGACTCCAGCGACCGCGAGATGCGATCCTCCAGCGGTGCCTCGCCGTTGTCGCGGATGCCCAGTGCGTAGCCGATCGTCGGCAGCAGCAGGGCTGGTTCCAGCACACCTTCGAGGGCGACGAAGTAGACGCCGTCGGGGAAGAGGTCTTCGCAGGCTCTGGCGGTCTCGGTCGCGAGGCGGCTCTTGCCGATCCCGCCCGGGCCGATCAGGCTGAGCACGCGGTCAGACCCCTCCGCGAGCAAGCAGCGCAACCGTGCGATGTCATCGTCCCGGCCGATCGTCGTCGTCGCGGGGGCGGGAACGCGCGAGAGCAGGGCCGCGGTGGCGGCCTCCGTGCCGGTACCCGCCTCCTGCGACTGCGCGAAGCGCTCGGCGAGCAGGGTGGCGAGGTCTGCCGCGATCTGCTCCTCGAGATCGGCTGGGTCGTCGAAGGGCAGGTAGGCGGCGGTGTCGTCGTCGCGGATGCGTTCCAGCAGGCGATTCAGGCGTTCGTCCCGGTGATCAGCGGATTTGACGTAGATCAGCTTGGGCAGAGTGGGCGGGGAGAGGTTGTACTCGTCTTCGAGTCCGGACACGTCCTCTCCCGGGGCCACCCAGCCGTAACTGGCGTGATAGATCCCGACGAAGACGTCGCTCTGGGCGAGATAGGAGCGATAAAGGGTGCGGGGTGGATGCGGTCGGGCGCCGAGCTCGAACATCACCGGCGCCAGGCGCAGACGCTCGATGGCTGCGCGGGCGGCACGGCGCTCGCCCTGCAGCTCGCGCAGGGTCGAGCTCACGAACACCCGTATCCGCTGGTCAGGCGTGCGGATGACGGGCGAACCCCCAGTCATGAGCGGTTTATACCCCACCGGACGGGCCGGGTCAAGGATCGGCTGGACATGGCGCGTCGCGGGGCGTATAGTGAGTCTTTGCGCTTTGGATTCCCCCTGCCCTCATATGGTGGTCGGCGGTGTCCGTGTGCCCCCGCTTCACGAGATCGACACGAAGCGGCGTGCGGCTCGCGGACTTCGGGGACGACTGAGCACTCCACCTGACGACAAGGAAACAGGCCCCGCCCGGGCCCACGGAGGTAATCCCCTTGGCTGCTGCGAGCAACGCATCCACCACCACCCCCAAGAACGGACGCGGAGCTTCCCGTCTCTCGTTCGCCAAAGTCTCCGACACGCTGACGGTCCCCGACCTGCTGGCGCTGCAGACCGAGTCCTTCGACTGGCTGGTCGGCAACGAGGCGTGGCGCGACCGCCTCGCCGAGGCGCAGGCCGCGGGCCGCACCGACGTCGCCCTGCAGAGCGGTCTCGAGGAGATCTTCGAGGAGATCTCGCCGATCGAGGACCTCTCCGAGACGATGCAGCTGTCGTTCACGAACCCCTACCTCGAGCCCGAGAAGTACTCCATCGAGGAGTGCAAGGAGCGCGGCAAGACGTACGCTGCCCCGCTCTACGTCGAGGCCGAGTTCATGAACCACCAGACCGGTGAGATCAAGACCCAGACGGTCTTCATGGGCGACTTCCCGCTCCAGACCGACAAGGGCACGTTCATCATCAACGGCACCGAGCGCGTCGTCGTCTCGCAGCTGGTTCGCTCGCCGGGCGTCTACTTCGACAAGACCCCCGACAAGACCAGTGACAAGGACATCGTCTCGGCCCGCGTCATCCCGTCGCGCGGCGCCTGGCTCGAGTTCGAGATCGACAAGCGCGACCAGGTCGGCGTGCGCATCGACCGCAAGCGCAAGCAGTCGGTCACCGTCTTCCTGAAGGCCCTCGGCCTCACCAGCGAAGACATCCTGAACGAGTTCGCCGGCTTCACCTCGATCGAGGAGACGCTCGAGAAGGACACGATCCTCACCAAGGAGGATGCGCTCCGCGACATCTACCGCAAGCTCCGTCCGGGCGAGCAGGTCGCCGCCGAGGCCGCTCGTGCGCTGCTGGACAACTTCTACTTCAACCCCAAGCGGTACGACCTCGCCAAGGTGGGTCGCTACAAGATCAACCGCAAGCTGGGCCTCGAGGGCGAGCTGACCGACTCGGTGCTGACCGTCGACGACATCGTCGCGACGATCAAGTACCTGGTCCGCCTGCACCGCGGCGACACGACCTTCACCGGCACCCGCGCCGGCAACGAGGTCGAGATCCGCATGGACGTCGACGACATCGACAACTTCGGCAACCGCCGCATCCGCGCGGTCGGCGAGCTCATCCAGAACCAGGTCCGCACCGGTCTGTCCCGCATGGAGCGCGTCGTCCGCGAGCGTATGACCACGCAGGACATCGAGGCGATCACGCCGCAGACCCTGATCAACGTGCGCCCCGTCGTCGCCGCGATCAAGGAGTTCTTCGGCACCTCGCAGCTGTCGCAGTTCATGGATCAGAACAACCCGCTCGCGGGCCTGACCCACAAGCGCCGTCTGTCGGCCCTCGGCCCCGGCGGTCTCTCCCGTGAGCGCGCCGGCGTCGAGGTGCGCGACGTGCACCCCTCGCACTACGGCCGCATGTGCCCGATCGAGACGCCGGAAGGCCCGAACATCGGCCTCATCGGCTCGCTCGCCTCGTTCGCGCGCATCAACGCGTTCGGCTTCATCGAGACGCCGTACCGCAAGGTCGAGAACGGCCGCGTCACCGACGAGATTCAGTACCTCACCGCCGCGGAGGAGGAAGACTTCATCGTCGCCCAGGCCAACGCGCCGCTGAAGTCCGACGGTCACTTCGAGGAGACCCGCGTCCTCGCCCGCTCGAAGGGCGGCGAGGTCGAGCTCGTGCCCGCCGAGGACATCGGCTACATGGATGTCTCGCCGCGCCAGATGGTGTCGGTCGCGACCTCGCTGATCCCGTTCCTCGAGCACGACGACGCCAACCGCGCCCTCATGGGTGCGAACATGCAGCGCCAGGCCGTGCCGCTGCTGCGCAGCGACTCGCCCCTGGTCGGCACCGGCATGGAGGGCTACGCCGCCGTCGACGCCGGAGACGTCATCACCGCGCAGAAGCCGGGTGTGGTCATGGAGGTCTCGGCCGACGTCGTGACCGTGCAGCTCGACGAGGGCGGCACGCAGGACTACTACCTGCGCAAGTTCGACCGCTCCAACCAGGGCACCAGCTACAACCAGCGCGTCGTCGTCTCCGCGGGTGACCGCATCGAGGCCGGAGAGGTCATCGCCGACGGTCCCGCGACCGAGAACGGCGAGCTGGCGCTCGGCAAGAACCTCCTCGTGGCGTTCATGACGTGGGAGGGTCACAACTTCGAGGATGCGATCATCCTCAGCCAGGACCTGGTGAAGGAAGACACCCTCTCCTCGATCCACATCGAGGAGTACGAGGTCGACGCCCGCGACACCAAGCTCGGCAAGGAGGAGATCACCCGTGACCTCCCCAACGTGAGCCCCGACCTGCTGAAGGACCTCGACGAGCGCGGCATCATCCGCATCGGCGCCGAGGTGCGTCCCGGCGACATCCTCGTCGGCAAGGTCACGCCCAAGGGTGAGACGGAGCTCTCGGCCGAGGAGCGCCTGCTCCGCGCGATCTTCAACGAGAAGAGCCGCGAGGTGCGCGACACGTCGCTGAAGGTTCCTCACGGTGAGCAGGGCACGATCATCGCTGTCAAGGAGTTCGACGCCGAGGAGGGCGACGACGAGCTGGGCTCGGGCGTCAACCGCCGCGTCGTGGTCTACATCGCCCAGAAGCGCAAGATCACCGAGGGCGACAAGCTCGCCGGCCGCCACGGCAACAAGGGCGTCATCGCGAAGATCCTCCCCGTCGAGGACATGCCGTTCCTGCCGGACGGCACCCCGGTGGACATCGTGCTGAACCCTCTCGGCATCCCCGGTCGAATGAACTTCGGCCAGGTGCTGGAACTGCACCTCGGATGGATCGCCAAGCAGGGCTGGAAGGTCGAGGGCACCCCCGAGTGGGCCGCCCGGCTGCCGGAGCAGGCCCGCGAGGCCGCCCCGGGCACGAAGGTCGCCACCCCGGTGTTCGACGGCGCCTTCGAGTCGGAGCTCGTCGGTCTGCTCGACTCGACGCTGCCCAACCGCGACGGCGACCGCATGATCGACTCCAGCGGAAAGACGCAGCTGTTCGACGGTCGCTCGGGCGAGCCGTTCCCGGCACCGATCTCCGTCGGCTACATGTACATCCTGAAGCTGCACCACCTCGTCGACGACAAGATCCACGCGCGTTCGACGGGTCCGTACTCGATGATCACCCAGCAGCCGCTCGGTGGTAAGGCGCAGTTCGGCGGTCAGCGCTTCGGTGAGATGGAGGTGTGGGCCCTCGAGGCCTACGGCGCCGCGTACGCGCTGCAGGAGCTCCTCACGATCAAGTCCGACGACATCCTCGGCCGCGTCAAGGTGTACGAGTCGATCGTCAAGGGCGAGAACATCCAGGAGCCCGGCATCCCCGAGTCCTTCAAGGTGCTCATGAAGGAGATGCAGTCGCTCTGCCTGAACGTCGAGGTGCTCTCGGCGGACGGCACGGCGGTCAACCTCCGTGACACCGATGACGACGCCTTCCGCGCAGCGGAGGAGCTCGGCATCAACATCTCCACCCGGTTCGAGTCTTCGTCGATCGACGAGATCTGACCCGCGGCATCCGACCCACTGATCTCGATACGCCGCGTCGCGGCTACTCGATCACCGGAATCTCACAGGAGTAAACACACGTGCTCGACGCAACAACTTTTGACGAGCTTCGCATCGGCCTGGCCACCGCCGACGACATCCGTCGCTGGTCCTACGGCGAGGTCAAGAAGCCCGAGACCATCAACTACCGCACCCTGAAGCCCGAGAAGGACGGTCTGTTCGGCGAGCAGATCTTCGGACCCAGCCGCGACTGGGAGTGCTCGTGCGGCAAGTACAAGCGCGTCCGCTTCAAGGGCATCGTCTGCGAGCGCTGCGGCGTGGAGGTCACCAAGTCCTCCGTGCGTCGCGAGCGGATGGGCCACATCGAACTGGCCGCCCCGGTCACTCACATCTGGTACTTCAAGGGCGTGCCCTCGCGCCTGGGCTACCTGCTCGACATGGCACCGAAGGACCTCGAGAAGGTCATCTACTTCGCCGCCTACATGGTGATCTCGGTCGACGAGGAGGCGCGTCACCGCGACCTCCCCACGCATGAGAACAACCTCCGCCTGGAGATGAAGAACCTCGGCGACCGTCGGGATGCGCGCATCGCGACCCGGCTGCAGAAGCTGGAGGAGGAGCTCGCCTCGCTCGAGGAGGAGGGCGCCAAGGCCGACCAGAAGAAGAAGGTCAAGGACGCCGCCGAGAAGGAGATGACCTCGATCCGCAAGAACGCGGACGACTCCATCGCCAAGCTCGAGCGCGTGTGGGAGGAATTCCGCACGCTGGAGGTCGGCTCGCTCAAGGGCGAGGACGAGATCTTCCACGAGCTGCAGGACCGCTTCGGGCAGTACTTCGAGGCGCACATGGGTGCCGAGTCGATCCAGCGCCGCCTGTCGGCGTTCGACCTGCGTGCCGAGGCCGAGAGCCTGCACCTGCAGATCGCCGAGGGCAAGGGCCAGCGCAAGATCCGCGCGATCAAGCGCCTGAAGGTCGTCAACTCCTTCCTGCAGACGGGCATGAACCCGTCGGCGATGGTGCTGGATGTCGTCCCGGTCATCCCGCCGGAGCTCCGCCCGATGGTTCAGCTCGACGGCGGCCGCTTCGCGACCTCCGACCTGAACGACCTGTACCGCCGCGTGATCAACCGCAACAACCGCCTCCGTCGCCTGATCGACCTCGGTGCACCCGAGATCATCGTCAACAACGAGAAGCGGATGCTGCAGGAGGCCGTCGACGCGCTGTTCGACAACGGCCGTCGCGGCCGCCCCGTCACCGGCACCGGCAACCGCGCCCTGAAGTCCCTCAGCGACATGCTGAAGGGAAAGCAGGGACGCTTCCGCCAGAACCTGCTCGGAAAGCGCGTGGACTACTCGGGCCGTTCGGTCATCGTCGTGGGCCCGCGCCTGCAGCTGCACCAGTGCGGTCTGCCCAAGCAGATGGCGCTGGAGCTGTTCAAGCCGTTCGTCATCAAGCGCCTGATCGACCTCGGTCACTCGCAGAACATCAAGGCCGCCAAGCGTGCGGTCGAGCGCTACCGCCCCGAGGTCTGGGACGTGCTCGAGGAGATCATCCGTGAGCGTCCGGTTCTGCTGAACCGTGCCCCCACGCTGCACCGCCTCGGCATCCAGGCCTTCGAGCCGCAGCTCGTCGAGGGCAAGGCCATCCAGCTCCACCCGCTCGTGTGCGCGGCGTTCAACGCCGACTTCGACGGTGACCAGATGGCCGTGCACCTGCCGCTGTCGGTCGAGGCGCAGGCCGAGGCCCGCGTGCTGATGCTCGCGTCGAACAACATCCTGAAGCCGTCGGACGGGCGCCCGGTGACCCTGCCCTCGCAGGACATGATCATCGGTCTGCACCACCTGACCACGGTCATCGAGGGTGCGACCGGCGAAGGCCGCGTCTTCGGCTCGGTCTCCGAGGCGATCATGGCCAAGGATGAGGGCACCCTCGACCTGCAGGCCAAGGTGCGCATCCGGGTTCCGGGGCTGACGTTCCTCGAGGGCGAAGCGCCCGAGGGCTACGACCGTCACGGGCTGCTGGATGCCTCGCTCGGCCAGGCGATCTTCAACGACGCCCTGCCCAAGGGCTACCCGTTCGTGCGCGAGCAGGCCGACAAGGGCAAGCTGTCGCAGATCGTGAACAAGCTCGCCGAGGAGTACCCCAAGGTGGAGGTCGCCGCGACCCTCGACCGCATCAAGGACGCCGGCTTCTACTGGGCCACGCGTTCGGGTGTGACGGTCGCGCTGAGCGACATCCTCACCCCGCCGGAGAAGCGCGAGATCGTCGCCAAGCACGAGAAGCAGGCCGCCAAGGCGCAGTCGCAGTTCGAGAAGGGCCTCATCACCGACGCCGAGCGTCGTCAGGAGCTCATCCAGATCTGGACCGAGGCGACCGACGAGGTGCAGAAGGCGATGCGCGCGCACTTCCCGGAGAGCAACACCATCAACCGCATGGTGTCCTCGGGTGCACGTGGTAACTGGCTGCAGATCCGCAATATCGCGGGTATGCGCGGCCTGGTGAACAACCCCAAGGGTGAGATCATCCCGCGCCCGATCATCTCCTCGTACCGCGAGGGCCTGTCGGTGGCGGAGTACTTCATCGCCACGCACGGTGCCCGCAAGGGCCTGGCCGACACCGCCCTCCGCACCGCGGACTCCGGTTACCTCACGCGTCGCCTCGTCGACGTCTCGCAGGATGTCATCATCCGCGAAGAGGACTGCGGCACGAACAAGGGTCTGGAGTTCGTCATCGCAGCCGCCGGTTCCGACGGCGAGCTCGTGCGCGACCCGAACGTCGAGAACTCGGTGTTCGCCCGCACCCTGGCCGTCGACGCGGTCGATGCGAAGGGCGCGGTCGTGCTCGAGGCGGGTTCGGATGTCGGCGACCCCGAGATCAACCAGCTCATCGCGGCCGGTGTCGAGAGCATCAAGGTGCGCTCGGTGCTGACCTGCGATTCCGCGGTCGGTGTCTGCGCGCAGTGCTACGGCCGTTCGCTGGCCACCGGCTCGCTGGTGGACATCGGCGAGGCCGTCGGCATCATCGCGGCCCAGTCGATCGGTGAGCCCGGTACCCAGCTGACGATGCGCACCTTCCACACGGGTGGTTCGGCGTCGGCGGATGACATCACGCAGGGTCTGCCCCGCGTGCAGGAGCTGTTCGAGGCGCGTACCCCGAAGGGTGCCTCGCCGATCGCCGAGTCCGACGGACGCATCACGATCGACGAGACCGAGAAGAGCAAGAAGGTCATCCTCACGCCCGACAACGGCGACGAGCCGCACGTCTACCCGGTGCTCAAGCGCGCGACGCTGCTCGTCGAAGACGGCCAGCATGTCACCGTCGGTCAGCCCCTCCAGGTCGGCACGCTCGACCCGAAGGAGATCATGCGCGTGCAGGGTGCCCGCGAGGTGCAGAAGTACCTCGTCGGCGGCGTGCAGGGCGTGTACCGCTCGCAGGGTGTGCCGATCCACGACAAGCACATCGAGGTCATCGTGCGCCAGATGCTGCGGAAGGTCACCGTGGTCGACCACGGCGACACCCCGCTGCTGCCCGGTGAGATGGTCGACTTCAAGCGGTACCAGCAGATCAACCGTGAGGCCGTGACCCAGGGTCAGCGTCCCGCTTCGGGCCGCCCGGAGCTCATGGGTATCACCAAGGCGTCGCTCGCGACCGAGTCGTGGCTGTCGGCCGCATCGTTCCAGGAGACGACGCGCGTGCTGACGCAGGCTGCGATGGAGGGCAAGAGCGACCCGCTGGTGGGCCTGAAGGAGAACGTGATCATCGGAAAGCTGATCCCGGCCGGCACGGGGCTCGCGAAGTACCGCAACGTGACGGTCGAGGCCACCGAAGAGGCGAAGAGCGAGCGGTACCCCAACCGCATCTTCGCGTCGGACGGTGCCTACAGCGACACCGACCTGAGCTACGTCGACTTCGACAGCTTCTCCACGGACGACTTCAGCGGCAACTACAACTGAGCTGAATCCATGAACGACGACGGGCCCCGGCAATGCCGGGGCCCGTCGTCGTTCCGACGTACGGTGGAAGGCGCGACGGAAGGGGTCGACGGATGGCGCGCACGGGCGGACGGAGCCTGTGGCTCGCCGTACCCATCGGGATGATCTGCCTCGCCGTGGTCGGTGCGCTCGGGTGGCTCGCCGCCCCGCAGGTTCCCGGCGTCGTGGGATTCATCGGCGATGCCCTCCGGTTCGGCAGTGCTCAGAACGTGCAGGCCGAGCCGACGGTGCCCCCTGCCGAGGTGATCACGGCCGAGGACTTCTCCGACATCGACTGCCGCGCGCTCTACGCCGACGACCTGTGGGCCGAGCTCGTGTGGAGTCCGGACGCCCTGCTGTCGCAGACCGGCGCCGCGCCCGTCACGGCGGTGGAGGGGCTGAACGATGTGCTGGCACCCGTCGTGGCCGTCACGTGCGGATGGCGCTCGGAGTACGGCACCATCACGACGACGCTCGCGACCGTCGCCGACGACGCGGTGACCGTCGCCGACGCGGCCCTGCGCGGACAGGGCTTCACGTGCGACACCACCGAGACGTCGCTCACGTGCTCGCGCACCGTATCCGGCGAGGTCGAAGTGCACCGCATCCGTGACGGGGTGTGGGTGGCGAGCCGGGAGAGCGCGTGGCATCCCGAGGACTACGCCGCGCGGGTCGCCGACCAGGTCTGGGGTTAGTCCTCGCCCCAGATCGAGGTGATCACCGAGGAGGTGTAGCCGGTCGGGGCGAGGTTGGAGTACCGGGTGTCGATCATCAGGTCGGCGCGCCAGAACAGGGTGCGCCCATCGGTGACCGGATAGTCCGGGTTGTCCCACGTCTTCTCGCACCGCGTGCCCCCGTCGGGGGTGTAGCACGTGAACCCCTCGTCTTCGACGAGCGCGTTGAGCTGCTCGAGGGCGGGGCCGCGCGAGAGAGTCTCGATGGTCGTGACGAGGCTCGTCGTATCCGCCGCCGGGTCGCCCCAGATGCAGATGAGCGACCCGTCGGCCTGCACGCCGCTCGGCCCGAACGCGGGGTCGTTCAGCGGGATGCCGTACAGCTGCGCACGCACCTCGTCGTTCAGCAGGGACTCGCAGTCGCTCGGCACAGCCGCGGCGGGCTCGACCGTCGGTGTCGGGGTCGCGCCGGGCGTCATCGACTCGATCGGCGACGGCAGGCCGGACGGGTCTTTCGCGCTGACGGTCGGATCGGGCGTCGGCGTGTCGGCCGGGTCCGGAGCGCACCCGGCGAGGGCGGCGGCGACCAGCACGGATGCCGCCGCCAGGGCGGCGCGGGAAGCGTGGCGGCGCAACATGATGACACCCTAATCCGATGCCGTGACGCGTGGGAGGCATCCGGGACGAATCCGGTGCCGCAACGCCCGGCACGCCTGCGGGCCCCACGCGCATCCCCGCGATATCTTCGCAACTGCGGGGATCGTCCCCGCGTGAGGAGTGCGATCACGATGAGTGACCCCAAGTCGTCGTACGGGGAGCCGGTCGAAGAGCCCGGCCCGGTGGATGACGTGGTCGGACAGGCCAACGCCGGTCTCGCCGACGCCGAGGCCGCCCGTCGCGAGGAAGCCGCCGCGCAGGCCGCCGCCGACCCCGATCCCCAGGAGCCCGCCGCCGAGCCGACATCGACGGAGACCGCCGAGCCGGTGACCCGCGAGCCGGTCTCGGAAGACCCGGCCACCACTGCCTATGACACGCCCGTCGATGAGACGGTCGTCGCCGCCAACGAGCCGTCGTACACCGAGCGGACCTACGACGTCCCCTCGTGGGCCGAGGAGCCCGCCGCACAGCCGGCGGACGCCGACCCCGCCCACGCGGAACCCGCCTACGTCGCGCCCGCCGCCAGCCCGCAGCCGATCTTCGTTCAGGCACCCGAAGCCCCCCGCCCGCGCGGGAATCGTGCCGCCGCCGGCGCCATCGGCGTGCTCGCCGCTCTCACCTTCGCCGTGCTGTACCTCGCGGCGTGGCTCGGTTTCGGCGCCATCGAGGGGTCGGTCACCGCCGAGACGATCGGCACCGATGCGCTCGAGGCGCTCGCCACGGCATCCCTGTGGGTGCCTGTCGTCGTCTTCTTCCTGTCGTTCTGGCTGCTGGGCGCCATCATCAACCGCGGTCGGTGGGGTGCGTGGGTGATCTTCGGCCTGCTGGTGGGTCTGGCGTCCTACGGCGGTCACATCCTCGGGCAGCTCTTCCAGGCGCCGTTCTGGCTGCTGACCGCCCGTGAGGGCGCGGCCCTCGTCGAGGAGCAGGTGCTCGCCCCGCTGGCGATCGTCGCCTTCGTCCTCGGCCGCGAACTGACCATCTGGTACGGCGCGTGGGTCGCATCGCGCGGCAAGCGCGTCACCGAGCTCAACACCGAGGCGCAGCGCGAGTACGAGCGCACCCTCGAGGCGGGACCCCAGCTGGTCCGCCCGTAAGACCGTGACCGCGACGCCCGGCGCACCGGACCCCTCCGCCTCCGGCGGGGGACCCGTGCGACCGGGCGTCGCCGTCGTCTTCGCCACCGTCGGCGACCTCGCGCTGCTCATCTTCGGGCTCGGCATGACGAGCCTGGTCACCGACGAGTCCGTGATCGCGATGCCCGGCCTCGGTCAGGCGCCCGGGGCGGTGGCCGTCGCCGCGTCGATCGCCGCATTCGCTCTGACGCTGCTGACCGTCGTGCGCCGACCGCATCCCTCGTACGTGTCGTCGCTGTGGATCGCCGCCGCAACGGGGCTCGCCTATCTCGCCGGCATGTGGATCACGCTGGTGATCACCGGGTCGGGACTCGGGGCGGCGTCGGCGGTGGCCGGTCGCGTGGCCACGACCTGGTTCGGGCTCGTCATCATCGCCGCGGCGCTCGGGTCGGCGTGGGCGGGTATCGCGCTCGTGCGCACGCGCGCATCCCGCCCCCGCTGGTCGTGGGAGGACGAGGACGACGCATGAATCCGGAGAGCGCAAACCCCGTCGGATCGGGGACGGACGGCTACCGTGGAGGGGTGGAGCGGTCGCTCGAGACGCAGGTGAGCCAGGCGGTGGACGCCTGGCTGCGCTGGCTGCCCCGCTGGGAGCCGGCGACCCACCGCGGCCGCGTCGCGCCGTGTCGGCGCTGCTTCGGATCTCCGGTGCTGTCTGCGGCCGGCCTCGGCGCAGACGTGCCCCACGGCGTGCAGCACGGCCTCTCCACCCGGGTCAAGACGATCGTCGACCACACCGTCGCCGACTACACCGCGCGGAACCTCCCCATGCTGCAGGCGGAGCTCGACCAGCAGGCCGCACGCAACCGCGCCCGCAGCTACCGGCCCGCCGAAGACCTCGACCCCGAGTTCGAGGGATTGCCGCTCGACCCGGATCCGGTGCCCGGGGCGCCCTTCCTCTTCACCATCGCCGGGCTCGCGGAGGAGGCCGACGCCGACGTTCCGGCGCTGCCGCCGCTGACGGACGAGGCGAAGGCGGCGCTGCGCCAGGAGGTCGGGCTGGCCGACGACTACGCGAACATGGTGGGCCGAGAGGTGTGCGCGATCCTCCTGCACCACCGGCTGCGCATCCAGGCGGCCGTCGCCGAGCTCGTCGAGCCGCAGATCGCCGCGATGCTCGAGGAGCTCACCCGCTCCCTCGACGCCCCCTTCGACGATCCGCCGCCGCTGACCTGAGCCCTGCGTCGGGCGGGTTGAGCCCTGCGCCGAGGCGGGATGCGCGGTGCGAGCAGGTCTGCTTGTTAGCATGGGCGGGCTTGCGCCAGGGCAACAGGGGGAGGAACGGTGGCCGCACGCCTGCCTTCTGCGCCGCCGATACTCCCGGGGCTCGCCTACATCCGTCCCCTCGGCTCGGGCGGCTTCGCCGACGTCTTCCTCTACGAGCAGGACATGCCCCGGCGCGACGTCGCGGTCAAGGTGCTGCCGAGCGACGTGCGAGAAGCAGACCTGCGCCGCATGTTCAACGCCGAGGCCGACGTGCTCGCGCGGCTGTCGGCGCATCCGTCGATCGTGACCGTGTACCAGGCGGGCATCTCCGCCGACGGCAGGCCGTTCATCGTGATGGAGTTCTGCCCCGGGTCGCTGTCGCAGCGCTACCGCGTCGAGCGGATGCCGGTGACCGAGGTGCTCTCGATCGGGGTGCGGATGGCCTCCGCGTTGGAATCGGCCCACCGCGCGGGGCTGGTGCACCGCGACGTGAAGCCCAGCAACATCCTGGTCACGACCTTCGGCACCCCGGTGCTGGCCGACTTCGGCATCTCGTCGTCGCTCATCGGCACGCAGGCCGACGAGGTGCTCGCGATGTCGATTCCGTGGTCGGCGCCGGAGGTGGTCGCGGAGGAGACGGCCGGCACGATCTCGAGCGAGGTCTGGAGTCTCGGAGCCACCGTCTACTCGCTGCTGGCCGGCCGCAGCCCCTTCGAACGTCGTGAACGCGGCCAGAACTCCAAGGATCTGCTGCGCCGTCGCATCGCCCGAGCGTCGTACACGCCCATCCCGCGCACCGATGTTCCGGATGCGCTGCAAGACGTGCTCGCGCGGTCGATGAGTCGTATTCCGGCACAGCGATATGCCTCGGCGCGTGAGTTCGCCGAGGCGCTGCAGTCGGTGCAGGAATCGCTCGGGGTGTCGCCGACGCCGCTGGAGGTCCCGGCATCGGAGTGGGCGCCGAGCGCCAACCCGATCGACTTCGCCGACAGCGCGCTGCGCGGGCCGGCCCGGTCGCGCATCGAGCGGGAGGTGCGCCGCAAGACCGCGCCGCGCACGGGCGTCGCCTCGCTCGCACGCGATGAGGACACCGAGTTCACGTCGCCCGAGCGGGCCCGACAGCGGATGCTGCCGTGGGCCGTCGCCGTGGCGGCGCTCGTGGGCGCGGTCGGCGCATCCTTGCTGATCGCGGGGGTGATCTGACGTGCGGCGCCGCACTCTGGTCGGCATCGTCGCGGGCGTCGCCGCCGCGGGCGTCGTGCTCACGGCCGGCATCGTCTGGCCGGGTCTGGACGCGCAGGAGACCCCCGAGGTGGACGCGTCCGTGTGGGCGCTGCAGACGGGCGAGGGGTCGCGCTACGCCCGCGTGAACACGGCGATCGGCGAACTGGACACGGTGCGCACCGTGTCGAATCCGAGCGAGGTCACCCAGAACGCCGACGGGGCGTTCCTGTTCACCGACAGCTGGTCGAAGGTCACGCCCATCGACGGCGCACAGCCGGTCGATCTGGACGACGAGACGGTGCGGGCGTCGCCGTCGACTCCGGCCGGCACGACGGTCGTTTCCACCGCCGGAGACTACGTCGCCTATCTCACCGACGCCGGCACCGTGTTCGCGGGCGAGATCGCAGGCGACGCGGGGCAGCTCGACCCGTTCGCGGCGGGCGATGACGATGCGCCGCCCTACACCGCCGAGGCGATCGCCGTCGCCGACGACGGCACCCTGTTCGCCTACTCCGCCGGCGACGGGTCGGTGCTGCGGTGGGACATCCCCGGGGGCCGGTCCGAAGTCCGCGACCCGATCGACGCCGGCGACCTCGCGCAGCCGCTGCTGACGGCCGCCGGGGAGTCGTGGGTACTCGTCGATGCCGACACCGGAAGGGTGTGGCGACAGGGCGTGGCCGAGCCGGTCACGGTCGACGTAGCAGGCTCCGTCGTCGTCGGACGTGCCGCGGCCGAGGGTGACTCGGTCTACGTCGCCGACGAGACGGCGCTCGTGCGCATCCCCGTCGACGGGTCCGCTCCCGACACGGAGCGCGCCGGCACGTCGGTGCTCGGCCTGCCCGCCGAGCCGGTGACCGTTGACGGCGAGGTGTACGCCGCGTGGCTGCCGCAGGGGACCGCGGGCGGTCTGCTGTGGAGCTCCGCCGACGGGGAGACGCCGCTCGACTACGCCGGCGAGACGCTCGGGGAGCAGCGGCGGCCGGAATTCGTCGTGGGGCAGGGGGCGGTGATCCTCAACGAGACCCGCAGCGGATGGGTGTGGACCGTTCCCGACGGCGGGCTGGTCGCGTCGAGTCAGAACTGGGCGCTCGATGACCGGGTGAATCCGGATGCCGAGCCGAGCGACGAGCAGCTCGCGGTGCAGGTCGACCCCCGCCCGCCGATCGCAGAGCCCGATGCGTTCGGCGTGCGCGCGGGTGCGCTGACGGCCCTGCCGGTGCTGCTGAACGACCACGACCCGAATGAGGACGTGCTCGCGATCGCCGCCGCGTCGGTCACGGGGCTCGACCCCGCCTTCGGCGTCGTCGGCATCACCGACGACGGGCAACGGCTCACGGTGCAGACCGAGCCCGGCGCGAGCGGCTCGGCGACGTTCTCGTACGCCGTGACCGACGGGACCGCCGACGACGGGCTCGCATCCGAACCTGCCACCGTGACGCTCACCGTGGCAGCGTCCGAGGCGCAGAGCGCGCCGCGCTGGTGCGGGGTCGAGGGGTGCCTGGTGACGTGGCCGGCCCCGGAGGTCGCGCGGGGCGGCACGGTCACCGTCCCGGTGCTCCCGGGATGGGTCGACCCCGAGGGCGATCCGCTGCTGCTGCTGTCGGTGGAGAACCCGAGCGGCATCGGCAACGTCGCGGCGACACCCGCCGGAGAGGTCGTCTACCAGCACGACGACGACGGCGGCGGCACGGAGGAGCTCATCGAACTGATCGTGACCGTCGCCGACACGGCGGGGGGCACGGCCGCGAAGTCGCTCATGGTGCGCGTCTCGCCGCAGCCGCTCCTGGCGGCGCAGTCCTTCGCGGTGATCGACTCGATCGACGCCGCGACGAGCGTCGACGTGATCGACCACGTGACCGGCACGGCCGGGGCCATCTCGCTCGAGTCGGTGCGCGTGCTCGACGACGCCGCAGCCACGGCGACCGTCGTCGGCGGGTCCACGACGTTCGACGTGGCCGCCGAGGAGCCCGGCACCTACCGGGTGGATTACACGGTCACCGACGGCGACAGCTCCGCCACCGCCACGGCGCGCATCACCCTGCTCGCCGCCGACGCGCCGGCCGATCTCGCGACCGCTCCGGTCGTCGCGTTCGTCCACCCGCAGGAGGATGCGACCCTCGACGTCTTCGCGGCGGTGTCCAACCCCACGCGCCGGGTGCTGCTGCTCAGCGACGTCGAGGCGCGCCCCGACGAGGGGGCGAGCCTCAGCGTCGACGGCGTCGGACAGAACTATCTGCGCGTCTCCGGAACGACGGCCACGGGCGAAGCGGGCCGGCTGGGCACCGTGACCTATACGGTGAGCGACGGCACCCAGGACGGCGGCGCCTCCGTCAGAGGCGAGGCCACGGTCTACCTGCTCCCGCCCGCGCCGGAACTGGCCCCGATCGCGGTGGATGACGCCGTCGTCGTGCGCACGGGCGCGCAGGTGGACATCCCCGTGCTCGAGAACGACGTCGCCCCCTCGGGCGGGCGTCCGGTGTTGAATCCGGCGTCGGTCGTGTCGTCGACCGGTGACGCCCTGGCCTTCGCCTCCGCCGATCGCCTGCGATACTTGGCGCCGGACGAACCCGGCAGCTACACCGTGGAGTACGCCGCCTATCTCACGGGCGCGCCGAGCCTCGAGGACACCGCGACGGTGCGCATCGAGGTGCTCGACTCCGACGCCAACCGGGCCCCGTCGGCCGACACGCTCGAAGCCCGGGTTCTCAGCGGCGAGAGCACCCGCATCGCCTTCGACGGCTTCGGGATGGATCCGGACGGCGACGTCGTGCGGCTCGATGCGGTCATCGCGCAGCCGGCGTCGGGTGTGGCGACCGTCTCGGCCGACGGCACGGCGCTGGTGTACTCCAGCGTCGCCGGCGACAGCGGGCAGGACGAGTTCCGCTACCGGGTCGTGGACGAGTTCGGCGAGACCGGCGAGGGAACCGTGCGCGTGGGCGTGCTCGACTCGGAGGCCAATCCGAGCCCGATCACATTCACCGACTACGTGCAGGTGCAGGTCGGCGCCCAGAACGTCGTGCGCGTGGATCCCGTCGCGAACGACATCGACCCCACCGGCGGGGAGCTGGAGGTCACCGCCGTGCGCCCGGACCAGCCCACGGCGCTGGCCGACGGATCGGTCAACCCCGAGTACACGCGGCTGGACGCGCTGGTGGATGTCGCGGGAGAGCGCACGCTCGTCGTCGAGGCGGGCGAGCAGGTCGGCACGATGTCGTTCCTCTACGACGTGGCCTCGTCGTCGGGCAACACCGGTCGGGGCCTGGTCGTGGTCAAGGTCGTGCGCGACGCCGTGCCCGACTACCCGGTCGTCGACGACACGGTGCTCACCGTCGAGACCCGTGACGACTTCGCCGACGGGGTGGATGTGCTCGCGGGGAAGACCGTCTGGTCCGGCGGCGACGTCGGCGAGCTCGAGGTCGGTCTCTGGGGCGAGGTCGATGACGTCGAGGTGGAGGGGGCGTCCCTTCGGGGCGAGCTCCCGGAGCGCACCCGCATCATCCCGTTCTCGGTCACGGGCGAGGGCGCCTCGGGGGAGGTCACCACCTACGCGTTCCTGCGGGTGCCCGGCGACGACGACATCGAGCTGGCGCTGCGCGCCGGAGTGCCGGCGCCGGAGGTGACCGAGCTGGAGTCGGTCACGTTCGATCTCGCCGATCACGTCGCGCTCCCGCGCGGCGCCTCGCTCGAGGTGGGCGACGACGTGCGCGCCGCCGGTGCGCGGGCCGAGGCGGCCTGCCGGGCGGCGTCGGGGACCGAGGTGACGTACGACGCGGGTGCCGGTGCCCCCTTCTCCGATGCGTGCCAGGTGCCGGTCCGGATGGTCGGCCAGCAGGAGTGGACCTACCTCTCGGTCCCCATCACCATCGTCGCCCTCGACCCGCAGCCGGAGCTCGCCCCGGCGTCGCTCACGGTCGGCCCCGGCGAGACCGAGGCGTTCGACCTGCGCGAGATGACCTCGTGGCAGCTGCGCGAGGACTGGGCCGGCATCTCGTACGCCGTCTCCAGCGAGGGTCGGGCCTTCGAGATCGCCCTGTCGGGGTCGACGCTGTCAATCACGGGCGCCGACGATGCGGTGCCCGGCGGCCAGGAAGCCGTGGTGGTGTCGGTCACGAGCCACCCGGGCGTGGCGTCGGCGCGCCTGCTGCTGCGGGTCGGGGCGGCGCCTTCCACGCTTCCCCGCGGCGGGTCGGTGACGCAGCAGTGCTCGCAGGCCTCCGGCGGGCAGTGCACGATCGACGTCGTGGGCGCCGGGGGAGAGGTCAACCCCCTGCCGGGCACGCCGCTCGAGGTCGTGGGCGTCGCCCCGACGGGCGCGTGCACGGGCGTCACCTTCGCGGTCGCGGATGCCTCGAGTGTGGTCGCGTCGTGGTCGAGCGACGCTCCCGGCGCCACGTGCTCGGCGTCTTTCGCGGTTCGCGACGCTCAGGGGCGCGTGTCGGCGGGTGAGCGCAACGGCGCGCTGCTGCTGGATCTGCAGGGATACCCTCGGGCGCCGGCGTCGGTGACGCAGACCGCGTATGCGGACGGTCGCATCACCCTGCGCGTCGATCCGGGCGCCGCCCGACAGGCCTACCCCTCGCTCACGGGCTTCGTCATCCGAAGCGGTGGTCAGGTGGTGGCGCGGTGCGGGGCCGATGGCACGTGCCCGGCGATCTCCGCGCCCAACGGCGAGCAGCGGGTCTACGAGGCGCGCGCGGTCAACGGCGTCGGCGAGTCCCGCAGCGCGGTGGGAACGACCGCGTGGGCCTACGACCCGCCGCCGGCGCCCGACGCCGTCTCCGCGGCTCCGGTCGCCACCGCGTCGGGCGAGGGTGGTGTCATCCGGCTGGAGATCACCGGCATCGACACCGCCGAGACCGGCAGTCTGCGCCTCACGAGCCCGTCCGGCGACGAGTCGACCGTGTCCGTGTCGCGATGGGACACGCGCGTCACCGTGCCGGAGTACCGCATCGGCACGAACGCCGCATCCACGGTCACCGTCACCCCGCTGTCGCGCTTCGACGTGCCGCCCGGCCTCGGCGGCAGCGCATCCGGCTCGTCGGTGACGGTCGCCGCGAACGGCGTCGGCGCGCCGCGGAACGCCCAGCTGACGCTGACGGCGACCAACAATGGCGATGGCACGGCCACGATCGTCGCCACCGGCAGCGCGACCGTCAACGGCCAGGGGTCGAGTCTGCGGTACGACATCGTCGAGGCGGGCAGGTTCTGCCGGCCCGACGACGACGGCGCCCGCGCGGAATTCGAGGTGGACGACGGCGAGGAGTACTCCTACGACATGTGCGTGACCTCGACGTACGGCGGGCGGTCCTTCGGCGAGGTCACCGTCACCAAGGCGGTGTACGCCGTGCAGGACGACGACGCGCCGCGGGGGTACACCTTCGTCGTCGACGCCCGCCCCGACGTCACCTCCCATCGCGCCGAGTGGCGCATCCGCGATCTGCCCACCTCCGACGAGGACCCGCCGCGCTTCAACGCGGCCGAGTTCTCCGGCGGTCCGCCGACGAGCGTCTTCGACGGCGACCCGGGCACCCGGGTGCGCTACGTGCACCAATGGCGCGGCCCGACCACAGACTGGGCGGGCGTCACGCCGCGCGCGGGGAGTGCGCCTTACCAGGTGCAGGCGACATGGTCGGTGACCTCTTGTGTCGGCGGCGGCACGCTCCAGCGCACGAGCTCGTCGTCGAACGCCCCGGGCGGCGGCACGGCCGCGATCACCTTCGGCAACGGATCGCTGCGCTACTTCGACGCCGAGAACAATCCGCTGCCGCACGAGGCGGGAACCTGGCAGGTGCCGGTCGGCGCGGCGTACGTCGAAGGCATCTCGGTGACGGTGGACTGGAGCGCGCAGGGATGGGGACTCCGCAACGCCCAGACGACCTTCGCCGCGACCTGTCAGCCCGGCGAAGCGCCGTCGGAGCCCCCGGCCGGCTGAGGCCCGAACGAACGAGGAACGATGACCATCACGCAGGAACAGGCCACCTGGTTCGCCCAGACCTTCGCGCAGATCGCCGACAACGTCGAGCGCGCGGTGCTGGGCAAGCGCCACGTGGTCGAACTGGTGCTCACCGCGATGCTCAGCGACGGACACGTGCTGCTGGAGGATGTGCCCGGCACCGGCAAGACCTCGCTCGCCCGCGCCATCGCGCAGTCGGTGCAGGGCACCAACACGCGCATCCAGTTCACGCCGGACCTGCTTCCCGGCGACATCACCGGCATCAGCGTGTACGACCAGAAGCAGGGCGTGTTCGAGTTCCACGCGGGACCGATCTTCGCCAACATCGTGCTCGCCGACGAGATCAACCGTGCGAGCCCGAAGACGCAGGCGGCGCTCCTGGAGGTCATGGAGGAGGGGCACGTCACCATCGACGGAGTGAGCCGTGCCGTGGGGGTGCCGTTCCTGGTGCTGGCGACCCAGAACCCGGTCGAGCAGGCCGGCACCTACCGGCTTCCGGAAGCCCAGCTGGACCGCTTCCTCATGCGCACCTCGCTCGGCTACCCCGACCACGCTGCCACGGTGCGCATCCTCGACGGCGCGGCCATCGCCACCGAAGAGCTCCACCCGATCATCACCCCCCAGGCGCTGGTCGGCATGGCCGACCTGGCCGCCACCGTGTACGCCGACGCTCTCGTGCTCGACTACATCGCACGCCTCGTGGACGCGACGCGCTCGGCCGACGAGGTGCGCCTGGGCGTGAGCATCCGCGGGGCCCTCGCCCTCACGCGCGCGTCCCGCGCACGCGCCGCCGCGCAGGGGCGCACCTTCGTCACGCCCGACGACGTCAAGGCGCTCGCCGTGCCGGTGCTCGCGCATCGCCTGATCCTGCACGCCGAGGCCGAGTTCGACGGTGTCACCCCGGAAGCCGTGGTCGGCCAGGTGCTGCTGGATGTCGCACCGCCCACGCGACGCGAGGCGGTATGACGCCCACCGACTCCCGACTGACCCGCACATCCACCCGCGGCGACACCGCCGGCGGGTCGACGACGCTCGGCGCGACCGGCACGCACGTGTCGGGCACGCGACGCGATCGGGCGCTCGTCGGTGCGGTCGTGGGGCTCACGCGCGTGACCCGCGTGGTCGTGGCGGCCGTCGCCCAGGCGGCCCGGTGGTCCGCGCGCACCGTGCGTCCGGCGGGCGTGCTCGTGGTCGTCGCCGCGACCGTCGGCCTGGTCTTCGGCCTCGTCTTCGGGTGGGTGGAATGGCTGGTGGCCGCCGTCATCGCGCTCGTGCTGCTGGCGACGGCCGTGCCTTTCCTCTTCGGGGCGCGCTCCTACGCCGTGGATCTCTCCCTCGCGCACGAGCGCGCCGTCGCGGGATCGGCCGTCGCCGGCGCGATCGGCGTGCGCAACACCGGCCCGCGTACGACGCTCCCCGGGCGCCTGGACATCCCCGTGGGGGAGGGTCTGGTCGAGGTGGAGGTGCCGCTGCTGCGGCCCGGTCACACGGTGGACGACCCGCTGGTGCTTCCCGACCTGCGCCGCGGCATCGTCTCGGTCGGGCCCGCCACGACCGTGCGGGCGGACCCCCTCGGCCTGCTGCGACGCGAACACGCCTTCCCCGACGTGCACGACCTGTACGTGCATCCGCGCACCGTGGCCCTCCCGTCCACGAGCGCCGGGCTCATCCGTGACCTCGAGGGTTCCCCGACGCGGCGGCTCGTGGATGCCGACATGGCCTTCCACGCCATCCGCGAGTACGCGCCGGGCGACAGTCGCCGGCAGGTGCACTGGAAGTCCACCGCCAAGACCGGGCGGCTCATGGTGCGGCAGTACGAGGAGACCCGGCGATCGCGCATGGCCGTCATCCTCGCGATCGCGCAGGACGAATACGCCGATGCCGACGAGTTCGAGCTCGCCGTCTCGTGCGCGGCCTCCATCGGCCTGCGGGCGGTCCGTGACGCGCGGGAGGTCGACATCGTGGCCGGCGGCGACGTGCCGCGGGTGATCCGCGGTCGCCTGCGCGCCGTGCAGCGCGTGCCGGCGGTGTCCCCGCGTGGGATGCTCGACGGCTTCAGCGGGATCGACCTTCTCGAGACGACGATGCCGGTCGGCGAGGTGTGCCGTGTGGCGGGGGAGTCGGGCGAGCGCCTGTCGATCGCGTTCGTGGTGACCGGTTCCCGCGTGCCGCTGTCGCGCCTGCGTCAGGCCGCGCTGCACTTCCCCGCCGATGCGACGGTCGTCGGGGTGCGCTGCGACGAACGGGCGCACCCGCGCATGCAGGCCGTCAGCGGCATGACGGTGCTCACCGTCGGCACGATCGACGACCTCGCCGGCCTCCTCGTCCGCGGGGCGACCGCGTGAGCGGCTCGAGCGCCGCGGCGCGCCCGGCACGGCAGCCGGTCAGCGGTCCGGGACGATTCCTCGCGGGCGCCGCCTTCACGCTCGCGATCGTCGTGATCGCCGCGACCGCGGCTTGGCCGGTGTACGCGGCACCGCACTTCCTCGTGGTCGTCGCCGCCGGAGCCGCGATCGGCGCCGCCGTGGCGGTGTGCGCGCAGCGGTTCGGGTGGGGCGGATGGATCGTCGCGGCGATCCTGATCGGTGCCCTGTTCGCGGTCGGCGTCGTCGTCACCGCTCCGACGCGGCTGTCCGATATCGCCCAGTTGCCGCTCGCGTTCGGTGATGTCCTCACCGGAGCCGTGTTCGGGTGGAAGGACCTGCTGACCGTCGATCTGCCCGTAGGGTCGTACCGCAACCTGCTGGTGCCGGCGCTGGTGGTCTTCCTCGGCGGAACGTGCGCGATGCTGCTGCTGTCCTGGCGGCGCGATGCACGCGCGTACGCCGCCGTGCCCGTCGGGCTGGCGATGGTCGGATTCGGCCTGCTCTTCGGGCGCACGACCGTGAGCGAGACCCTCGTGATGGGCCCGGTCGCGCTGCCGGCTCCCGTGGAGACCGCGGTGGGGGCGTCGGCTCTCACGGCCGCGCTGCTGTGGCTCGTCTGGCGCGGGCGCGCCCAGCGTGCCGGCGCCCTCGAGCGTGCCGGTCGAGCGCGCGTGACGCGCCGCGCCGCCAGCGGATCTGCGGCACGGGCCTGGACGGCCGCCGGGATGCTCACCCTCGCCGTGATCGTCGCCGTCGCGGTCGTCCCGCTCGGCGCGCCGGGGCTGAACCGCGACGTGCTGCGCAGCCTCACCGCACCCGAGATCGACCTGTCCGCCGAGATCAGTCCGCTCGCGGCATATCGGGCCTCGTTCGACGACGAGCGCTACGACGACGTGCTCTTCACCGTCGACGTCGAAGAGGGTGAGGTCGACCGCATCCGCATCGCCACCCTCGACGGGTACGACGGTGAGGTCTTCCGCACCGAGCCGGAGACGCGCTTCGTGCGCGTTCCGTCCACCCGTGCGGCGGAGCCGGGTGAGAGCGCCGTGCTCGAGATCGGCATCGCGGATCTCGGAAGCGTGTGGATGCCGACAGCCGGCGATCTCGTCGAGGTCGCCTTCGTCGGCGAGCGCGCGAGCGCCCTCGCCGACGGGTTCTACTACAGCGCCGACGACGCCGCGGGCGTTCAGACCGCCGGCGGCGGACTGCGCGCCGGTGACGGCTATCGCCTCGTCGCTTCGGTGGCCGAGACCGTCGACCCGGCGGCGATGACCGCACCCGGCACGACGCCCGCGGTCGAGGCGCCGGAGAGCCTGCGCACGTGGGTCGAGGAGCACCGCACCGGGTCGGACGGCGCGGCGCTCGTGGGACTGATCGACCTGCTGCGCGACCGCGGATACCTCAGCCACGGGCTCACCGAGCCGGAGGCGGGCTCGCGGTGGGCCGAGGACCTCGTCGACTACCGGTTCCAGCCCGCCGCAGCAGGCCACTCCCTCGCTCGCATCGATCAGATGTTCACGCGACTGCTGCAGCGCGAATCCGACCCGCAGGCCGTCGCCGCCGACAACTTCGTCGCCGCGGTCGGCGACGACGAGCAGTTCGCCGTCGCCGCGGCCCTCATCGCCGAGGAGCTGGGCTTCCCCGCCCGCGTCGTCGTCGGCACGCGGCTCCAGTCCGACGACGCCTCTGCGTCGGTGTGCGACGACGGTGTGTGCACCGCGGGCGATCTCGCCGCGTGGGTGGAGGTGCAGACCGCCACCGGGGCGTGGGTGCCGATGGACACCACGCCCCAGCACACGCGCTCGCCGAACCTCGACACGACCGAGCAGCGTGACCCCGAGAACGTCACCGACGTGCGCCCCGACGCCGTCGAGGAGGTCGTGCCGCCGGATCCCACCCAGCAGGATGACGCCGCCGCCCGCGACGACGAGGACCGCGCCGGGCTCGATCTGGCGTGGCTGTGGCCCATCCTCCGCACCACGTCGATCGTGCTCCTGATCGCGCTGCTCCTGCTCGGGCCCTTCGCGGCCGTCATCGCCGCGAAGGCCGCGCGCCGGCGCGGAAGACGACGCGCCGCCACTCCGGCGGAGCGGATCGCCGGCGGGTGGGACGAGATCATCGACGCGGCCGCCGATGCCCGCCGCGAGGCGCCCGGTGCCCGCACCCGGGTCGAGGCGGCCGAGCTCTGGGAACTGCCCGACGGCGGTCGGATCGCAGCGGCGGCCGATGCGGCGACCTTCTCCGGGCGCGGCGCGACCCCCGAGGAGGCCGAGAGCTTCTGGCGCGACGTCGACACGCGGCGACGCGCGCTGCGCATTGAGCGGGGCGTGTGGCGCGCGCTCGCGGCATCCGTTTCTCTGAGATCATTCATGCGTCAGGCCGCCCCGGCGGGCGGCCGCCGCCGACGTCTCGCCGAAAGGGGGGAGCGCGGCTTGCCCCGGCGAGCGCGCACCGCACCATGAACACCGACTCCACCGCACTCGTCGCCGTCACGGCGACCTCGCTCGTGGTCAGCGTGCTGCTCTACGTGTGGACGGCCATCGCGCTGTCGGCGCTGTTCCGCAAGTCCGGGGAAGCGGCCTGGAAGGGCTGGGTGCCGGTCTACAACCTCGGCGTCCTCTTCCAGCTCGCCGGCTACCCGTGGTGGAGCGTGCTGCTCATCCTTCTGCCCGTGGCCGGTCCCGTGATCGTGTTCGTGGTGTTCGTGCTCGCCGCTCACCGGGTGGGTCGCGCGTTCGGCTACGGCGGCGGAATGACCGTGCTCGCGGTGCTGCTGCCGCCGGTCTGGGCGACGGTGCTGGGCTTCGGCTCCGCCCGCTGGATCGGGGCCGATGACGCCGGTGCCCCGCGACGCCGTACCCACGGCGACGTGGCCGACCCGGTCTACGCCCGCGGCTTCGACGGGACACCCGCATCGTTCGGCGTCGCCGAGGAGGCGGCCGAGAGTCAGGACGGCGAGCGCCCCGCCGCGGCGGGCCTGGCCGGCTGGGCGCCCACGCGCGCACCGGAGCAGCCACCGGCCGACGCCGCATCGACGCCGGCCGCCGAGACCTCCGAGGCGCGGTCTCCTTTCGCGGACTGGTGGCCGGAAGTGCTCGATGAGGACCCCGACACCGACTCGGCCGTCGACGATCCCGTGCCCGGCGCCCTGCTCGATGAGAAGCCGTCGGGCGATGACGAGGGCGCGGCCGCCCCGCCGCCGCCCGTCACGGCCGCGCCCGTCATCGCGCCGCCGCGCCCGGCCGACCTCCCCGGGGTCGATTCCGCGGCGGAGCCGACGGTCGAGGATCGTGAGGAGGTGCCGCCGCCGCTGCGCCGGTCGACGGCGCGCCCGGCCTGGAACGGCTTCGACCTCAGCGTGCCGGGGGAGTTCACCGGCGAGGTCACCGACGCCGTGCCCGGGGCTCCGGCCCCGATCTCCGCCGTGCCGTCCGCGCCCGTCGTGGACGAGTCCCATCCGCCCGTGCCGCCCGAGCGCGTCGCCCCGCGTGAGTTCGTCGAACCGGCGGCGTCGCCCGAGAACGCCGAGCCCGCCGCGCCCGACAACGCCGAGCCCGCCGCGCCCGGCGAGCCGACATCCTCGCGCGCCGTCCCCCCGGCACCGCCGGCTGCGCCCACCTCGCCGCCCGTGACCCGTGCTCCCGCCGTCGCGCGCGATGCCGCCGCCCCCTCGTCGTCCGACGACGACGCGTTCCCCGACGACGGTGGGGTCTCCGCCATCGTGGGAGCGCCCGTGGCGGGCTCCCCGCTGTCGGCTCGATCCTCGGTGTCCGCGCGCTTCGCCGACGTCAGCCGTGACGAGGAGCTCGCCGACCACACGATCGTCACGCGACGTCGCCGCACCGGCTGGGTGCTGGTGGCCCCCGACGGGGAGCGCATCCCCCTCAGCGAGGAAATCGCGATCGTCGGGCGCCGGCCGAGCGTCGATGCGGCCTTCCCGCAGGCGCAGCTGATCACCGTCGGCGACCCGACCCGCACCGTCTCCAAGACGCACGCCCGGCTCGAGCTGCGCGGTGACGTGTGGGCCGTGGTCGACCTCGACTCGACCAACGGCGTCGTGCTCATCGCCGACAACGACGACGAGACGGACGTGGAGCCGGGTGCGGTCACCCGCCTCACCCCCCGCTTCCTGCTCGGCGACGCCGAGCTCCGCCTCGAGGAGGCCGCCGCCTCGTGACCGGCGATCCGCACGACGACGTCGATCCCGACGAGGCGACTCGGATCTCGCGCCGCGAGCGCGCCGGGTCCGGCGACAGCGCGGAAGACGTGACGGCCCGCTCGCGACGACGGGATCCGGAGCCGCCGACCGAGCTCGCGCGACGACGGATCGACGACGCGCCGACGGCACCTGCGGCCGAGCGGCGGCGTCGCCCCGACGCGACGACCGTCCGCGTGCGCGGCTCCCGCGCCGCAGACCCCGCGATCACGGCCGAACGACCGCTCGTGCGCACCGCAGCCGTACCGGACGGCGCCTTCGACCCGGTCCCGCCGCGAACCGCCGAGCCGTTCGTGGCGCGCCGCAGCCCGGTGTCGCCCCGACGTCCGCAGGGGCCCGCCCCGGACCGCGCCGCCCGCTCGCGTGAGCGACGCCGCGGTCGGCGGCGGGCGTTCCTGCTCCTCGCCGGCATCGGGGTGGGTGTGGTCCTCGCCGCCGGCGCCCTGGTGCTTCTTCTGCTCTTGTGAGGCCGCGGGCGGATCCGACACTCGTTTGACCCCCCTCGGTGCCAGCGCGTATCATGGATCGGGTGTGCGTCCGCGCGCGCCGTCTGCCGTGTCTCGGCACGCCAGACGGGTCCGCGAGGTCGCCTCATCCCCGGGAACGGTCTGCGAACAGGCCACCCCCACGGCATATCCGACAACGCGTGCAGCACGGTTGTTCTGCACGTCGGATCTGTGGTGAAACCACGAACGCTGTCACCGTGCAGCACCTGTGCGACGGCTCCGGCCCCGCGCAGCGAAACGAGAGTAGAGAGAACGTGCCAACCATTCAGCAGTTGGTTCGCAAGGGCCGCAGCCCCAAGGTCGCCAAGACCAAGGCTCCGGCGCTGAAGGCGAACCCGCAGCAGGCGGGCGTGTGCACCCGCGTGTACACCACCACCCCGAAGAAGCCGAACTCGGCGATGCGCAAGGTCGCCCGTGTCAAGCTCCGCAACGGCACCGAGGTCACCGCGTACATCCCCGGTGAGGGCCACAACCTGCAGGAGCACTCGCTGGTGCTCGTGCGCGGCGGTCGTGTCAAGGACCTCCCCGGTGTGCGTTACAAGATCGTTCGCGGCGCCCTGGACACCCAGGCCGTCAAGAACCGCAAGCAGGCCCGTAGCCGCTACGGCGCGAAGAAGGGTTGAGTTAGATGCCTCGTAAGGGACCCGCCCCGAAGCGCCCCGTCGTCAACGACCCGGTCTACGGTGCACCGATCGTCAGCCAGCTGGTGAACAAGATCCTCGTCGACGGCAAGAAGTCGCTCGCCGAGTCGATCGTGTACAACGCCCTCCGCGGCGTCGAGGCCAAGAACGGCCAGGACGCGGTCGCCACGCTGAAGAAGGCCCTCGACAACGTGCGTCCGACCCTCGAGGTCAAGAGCCGCCGCGTCGGCGGGTCGACCTACCAGGTGCCGGTCGAGGTCAAGCCGCACCGCGCGAACACCCTCGCGCTGCGCTGGCTCGTCAGCTACGCCAAGGGTCGTCGTGAGAAGACGATGACCGAGCGCCTCCAGAACGAGATCCTGGATGCCTCGAACGGCCTGGGTGCCGCGGTCAAGCGTCGTGAGGACACCCACAAGATGGCCGAGTCGAACCGGGCATTCGCGCACTACCGCTGGTAACCCGCGCTCCGCGTCGCCGCGTTTCGACTCGCGGCTTCGCCGCTCGCTCAACGGCCGGAACCCAGGGTCGTTGAGCGAGCAGCGCGAGACGAAACGCATCCATCCGTCACTACACGTAAGGACACCCCGTGGCACAAGACGTGCTCACCGACCTCAAGAAGGTCCGCAACATCGGCATCATGGCGCACATCGATGCCGGCAAGACGACGACGACCGAGCGCATCCTGTTCTACACGGGCGTCAACCACAAGATCGGCGAGACGCACGACGGCGCTGCCACCACCGACTGGATGGAGCAGGAGCAGGAGCGCGGCATCACGATCACCTCCGCTGCGGTGACGTGCTTCTGGGAGGGCAACCAGGTCAACATCATCGACACCCCCGGGCACGTCGACTTCACGGTCGAGGTGGAGCGCTCGCTCCGCGTGCTCGACGGTGCCGTCGCCGTCTTCGACGGCAAGGAGGGCGTGGAGCCCCAGTCGGAGACCGTGTGGCGTCAGGCCGACAAGTACAACGTCCCCCGCATCTGCTTCGTCAACAAGATGGACAAGCTGGGTGCTGACTTCTACTTCACCGTCGACACGATCGTCAGCCGTCTGAAGGCGAAGCCGCTCGTGCTGCAGCTGCCCATCGGAGCCGAGAACGACTTCGTCGGCGTCGTCGACCTCATCTACAAGCGCGCTCTCGTGTGGCCCGGCGACGCCAAGGGCGACGTGACCATGGGCGCCAAGTACGAGATCGAAGAGATCCCGGCAGACATGGTCGACAAGGTCGAGGAGTACCGCGAGAAGCTGCTCGAGGCCGTCGCAGAGTCCGACGACGCGCTGCTGGAGAAGTACTTCGGCGGCGAGGAGCTCACCCCCGAGGAGATCAAGGGCGCGATCCGCAAGCTCACCATCGCCGGCGAGGCGTACCCGGTGCTCTGCGGCTCGGCGTTCAAGAACCGCGGTGTGCAGCCGATGCTCGACGCGACGGTGGACTACCTCCCCTCGCCCCTGGACGTGCCCGCCATCGAGGCGCACGACCCCAAGGACGAAGAGAAGATCATCGAGCGTCACGCCGACCGCGACGAGCCCTTCGCGGCCCTCGCGTTCAAGGTCGTCTCGCACCCCTTCTTCGGTCGCCTGACCTACATCCGCGTCTACTCGGGACACCTGGACTCCGGCTCGGCGGTCGTGAACTCGACCAAGAGCAAGAAGGAGCGCGTCGGGAAGATCTTCCAGATGCACGCCAACAAGGAGAACCCGGTCGACTCGGTCACCGCCGGTCACATCTACGCCGTGATCGGTCTGAAGGACACCACCACCGGTGACACCCTTTCGGACTCCGACAGCCAGGTCGTGCTGGAGTCGATGACCTTCCCGGAGCCCGTCATCGAGGTCGCCATCGAGCCGAAGACGAAGGCCGACCAGGAGAAGCTCTCGCTGGCCATCCAGAAGCTCGCCGAAGAGGACCCGACCTTCCGCGTCGAGCTCAACGCCGAGACCGGTCAGACCGTCATCAAGGGCATGGGCGAGCTGCACCTGGACATCCTCGTGGATCGCATGAAGCGCGAGTTCAAGGTCGAGGCGAACGTCGGAAAGCCCCAGGTGGCCTACCGCGAGACGCTCAAGAAGACCGTCGACAAGCACGACTACACCCACAAGAAGCAGACCGGTGGTTCGGGTCAGTTCGCCAAGATCCAGTTCGGCCTCGCGCCCATGGAGGTCGAGGGCGACAAGATCTACGAGTTCGAGAACAAGGTCACCGGTGGTCGCATCCCCCGCGAGTACATCCCCTCGGTGGATGCGGGCTTCCAGGACGCGATGAACGTCGGTATCCTCGCCGGGTACCCGATGGTCGGTGTGAAGGCGACCCTTCTCGACGGCGCATCCCACGATGTCGACTCGTCGGAGATGGCGTTCAAGATCGCCGGTTCGATGGGCTTCAAGGAGGCCGCCCGCAAGGCCGGCCCCGTGATCCTCGAGCCGGTCATGGCCGTCGAGGTGCGTACTCCGGAGGAGTACATGGGCGACGTCATCGGCGACCTGAACTCGCGTCGTGGACAGATCCAGTCGATGGAAGACGCCGCCGGCGTCAAGGTGGTGCGCGCGAGCGTGCCGCTGTCGGAGATGTTCGGATACATCGGCGACCTGCGCTCGAAGACCTCGGGCCGCGCCGTGTACTCGATGGAGTTCGAGAGCTACGCCGAGGTTCCCAAGGCCGTGGCCGAGGAGATCATCCAGAAGAACAAGGGCGAGTAGCCCTGCTTCCGGGGCCGTCACGGCGGCCCCGGAAGCTCGCAAACTGAATACAGACCCGTCTATTAGACTGACAACCATCCCCGTAGACGACCGGTCGCAATCCAGCGCCCGGAAGATCTACACGACGTCCTGAGGAGGACCCAGTGGCTAAGGCCAAGTTCGAGCGGACCAAGCCGCACGTGAACATCGGAACGATCGGTCACGTCGACCACGGCAAGACCACGCTCACCGCGGCGATCTCGAAGACGCTCGCCGACAAGTACCCGTCGGCCACCAACGTGCAGCGCGACTTCGCGTCGATCGACTCGGCGCCCGAAGAGCGCCAGCGCGGCATCACGATCAACATCTCGCACGTCGAGTACGAGACCCCGAAGCGCCACTACGCTCACGTGGACGCCCCGGGTCACGCCGACTACATCAAGAACATGATCACCGGTGCCGCCCAGATGGACGGCGCGATCCTCGTGGTCGCCGCCACCGACGGCCCGATGGCCCAGACGCGCGAGCACGTGCTGCTGGCCAAGCAGGTCGGCGTGCCCTACCTGGTGGTCGCGCTCAACAAGGCCGACATGGTCGACGACGAGGAGATCCTGGAGCTCGTCGAGCTCGAGGTCCGCGAGCTCCTGTCGAGCCAGGACTTCGACGGTGACAACGCCCCCGTGGTGCAGGTCTCCGGTCTGAAGGCGCTCGAGGGCGACGACAAGTGGGTCCAGTCGGTCCTCGACCTCATGGAGGCCGTCGACGAGAACGTGCCCGACCCGGTGCGCGACAAGGACAAGCCGTTCCTGATGCCGATCGAGGACGTCTTCACGATCACCGGTCGTGGAACCGTCGTCACCGGCCGTGCCGAGCGCGGCACCCTGGCCATCAACTCCGAGGTCGAGATCGTGGGTCTGCGCCCGACGCAGAAGACGATCGTCACCGGTATCGAGATGTTCCACAAGCAGCTCGACGAGGCCTGGGCCGGCGAGAACTGTGGTCTGCTCCTGCGCGGCACCAAGCGTGACGACGTCGAGCGCGGCCAGGTCGTCGTGAAGCCCGGTTCGGTCACCCCGCACACGAACTTCGAGGGCACCGCCTACATCCTCTCCAAGGACGAGGGTGGGCGTCACAACCCGTTCTTCACGAACTACCGCCCGCAGTTCTACTTCCGCACCACCGACGTCACCGGCGTCATCACGCTGCCCGAGGGCACCGAGATGGTCATGCCCGGCGACACCACCGACATGACGGTCGAGCTCATCCAGCCGATCGCCATGGAGGAAGGCCTCGGCTACGCCATCCGCGAGGGTGGCCGCACCGTCGGTGCCGGCACCGTCACCAAGATCCTGAAGTGAGCCGTGCCGGGTCAATGCGCGCATAGCGCGCGTTGACGCGGCGTCGGCTCAGATCGAGTAGCCGCCGTCAGGCGGCGTATCGAGATCTCCTCGCGAGATCTCCACTCGAGATCCACGAAGCCCCCCGGGGGAAACCTCGGGGGCTTCGTCGTGTCCGTACCCGCGCTCTCCGGCGTGTCGTTCCTGGGAGTCGACCCAGCGCGACACGCCCGGGTTTGCGTGGGATGTCGACCCGCGGCTAAGCTAGTCAGGTTCCACATTCCGGCGTGCGCTTCTGTGCGCCGCCGGATCACTGCCAGGGCAGTGCATAGGCGGCGCGTCGAACTCTTCGAGCCAGACGCGCGAGGACCTAGGCCGCGGGCAGCAGAACGCCACACCGACACCTCCTCGAACGGGATGCACTCCCGTGCGTGCGAGTGCCGGCCGGACACCCGATGTCCGGATTGACATCAGAACAGCGGTGCAGCAGAACCCGCGAGAGCGGGACGAAAGTGCCAGGGCGCGAAAGCGCCGTGTGCGTCCGATGCCTGCGCTGTGCCCCGCAAGGGGAACACCGCGGTAAGACGCGAGAAAGAGAGTGAGCAGACAATGGCGGGACAGAAGATCCGCATTCGCCTGAAGTCGTACGACCACGCAGGTCTCGACTCCTCGGCGCGCAAGATCGTCGACACCGTGACCCGTGCGGGCGCGACGGTCGTGGGCCCGGTGCCCCTCCCGACCGAGAAGAACGTCGTGTGCGTCATCCGGTCGCCCCACAAGTACAAGGACAGCCGCGAGCACTTCGAGATGCGCACCCACAAGCGTCTGATCGACATCGTCGACCCGACGCCCAAGGCCGTCGACTCGCTGATGCGCCTCGACCTGCCGGCCGACGTCAACATCGAGATCAAGCTCTGAGGTCCGATCCATGGCTGACATCAACACCAAGGTTTCCAAGGGCCTGCTGGGCACCAAGCTCGGCATGACCCAGGTCTGGGACGCGGACGGCAAGCTCGTCCCCGTCACCGTCATCGAGGTGGCCCCCAACGTGGTCACCCAGGTCCGCTCGGTCGAGAAGGACGGCTACAGCGCCGTCCAGATCGCCGCGGGCCAGATCGATCCCCGCAAGGTCAACCAGCCCCTCACGGCCCACTTCGAGGCCGCGGGCGTGACCCCGCGTCGCCACCTGACCGAGATCCGCACCGCGGACGCCGCTGACTACTCACTCGGTCAGGAGCTCACGGTGGACGGCGTCTTCGCGTCGGGCCAGCTGGTCGACGTCGTCGGCACCAGCAAGGGCAAGGGCACCGCGGGTGTCATGAAGCGCCACAACTTCAAGGGCGTCTCCGCTTCGCACGGTGCGCACCGCAACCACCGCAAGCCCGGTTCGATCGGCGCCTCGGCGACCCCGAGCCGCGTCTTCAAGGGCATGCGCATGGCCGGCCGCATGGGCGGCGAGCGCGTGACCGTCCTCAACCTCACGGTGCACGCCGTCGACGCCGAGAAGGGCCTGCTGCTCGTCAAGGGCGCCGTCCCCGGCGCGCGTGGCCGCACCGTCTACGTCCGCAACGCAGTGAAGGGGGCCTGATCTCATGGCCGACTCGACTCTCGCGCTCGACGTCCGCAGCGCCGACGGCAAGAACGCCGGTTCGGTTGAGCTTCCCGCCGCGCTGTTCGACGTCAAGACGAACATCCCGCTGATCCACCAGGTCGTCGTCGCGCAGCGCGCGGCGGCTCGCCAGGGCACCCACTCGACCAAGCGTCGCGGTGAGGTCTCCGGCGCTGGCCGCAAGCCCTTCAAGCAGAAGGGCACGGGTAACGCCCGTCAGGGCTCCATCCGCGCGCCGCACATGACCGGTGGTGGCATCGTCCACGGGCCGAAGCCGCGCGACTACGCGCAGCGCACCCCCAAGAAGATGATCGCCGCCGCTCTGCTCGGTGCGCTGAGCGACCGCGCCCGTGGCGAGCGCCTCCACATCGTCGAGGCCTTCGGCACCGAGAACGGCCCGTCGGCCAAGGCCGCCGCGTCGGTGCTCACCGGCCTCGGCGCCACCAAGAACGTGCTCGTGGTCGTGGACCGCGACGACGAGCGCAGCATCCTGAGCGTGCGCAACCTCGCGTTCGTCCACGTGCTGTCGTTCGACCAGCTGAACGCCTACGACGTGCTCGTCTCCGACGACATCGTCTTCACCAAGGCCGCCTACGACGCGTTCGTCGCGTCGAAGAGCGCCGCCACCGAGGAGGTCTCGGCATGAGCACGGACAACGTCCTGCAGACGGCATCCAACAAGGACCCGCGCGACATCATCCTGAAGCCGGTCGTCTCGGAGAAGAGCTACGGACTCATCGACGAGGGCAAGTACACCTTCCTGGTGGACCCCCGCGCCTCGAAGACCGAGATCAAGGCCGCGATCGAGAAGATCTTTGGCGTGAAGGTCGCGGGCGTCAACACGATCAACCGCGTCGGCAAGGCCCGTCGCACCCGCTTCGGCACGGGCAAGCGCAAGGACACCAAGCGCGCCATCGTCACGCTGAAGTCGGGCTCCATCGACATCTTCACGGCAGTCAACTGACGGTCGGGTAAGGGACGAGACAAACATGGCTATTCGCAAGTACAAGCCGACGACCCCCGGTCGCCGCGGCTCGTCGGTGGCCGACTTCGCCGAGATCACCCGATCGACGCCGGAGAAGTCGCTGCTCCGTCCGCTGGCCAAGACCGGTGGACGCAACAACCAGGGCCGCATCACCACCCGCCACATCGGCGGTGGACACAAGCGCCAGTACCGCGTGATCGACTTCCGTCGCAACGACAAGGACGGCATCGACGCGAAGGTCGCTCACATCGAGTACGACCCCAACCGCACCGCGCGTATCGCGCTGCTGCACTTCGCCGACGGTGAGAAGCGCTACATCCTGGCGCCCGCCAAGCTCAAGCAGGGCGACATCGTCGAGTCGGGTGCCGGAGCGGACATCAAGCCCGGCAACAACCTGCCGCTGCGCAACATCCCCACCGGTACGGTGATCCACGCGATCGAGCTCCGCCCCGGCGGCGGCGCGAAGATGGCCCGCTCGGCCGGCGCCTCGGTGCGTCTGGTCGCGAAGGACGGTCCGTACGCGCAGCTGCGTCTGCCCTCGGGCGAGATCCGCAACGTCGACGCGCGCTGCCGTGCCACCATCGGCGAGGTCGGCAACGCCGAGCAGTCGAACATCAACTGGGGCAAGGCTGGCCGCAAGCGCTGGAAGGGCGTCCGCCCGACCGTGCGCGGTGTCGCGATGAACCCGGTGGACCACCCGCACGGTGGTGGTGAGGGCAAGACCTCCGGTGGTCGCAACCCCGTCACCCCGTGGGGTCAGCCGGAGGGTCGCACCCGCCACCCCAACAAGGAAAGCGACAAGTACATCGTCCGTCGTCGCACCGCCGGCAAGAAGCGCAAGTAGGTAGGAACAGAAGATGCCACGCAGTCTCAAGAAGGGCCCCTTCGTCGACGAGCACCTGCTTCGCAAGGTCGTGTCGCAGAACGAGGCGGGTTCGAAGAACGTCATCAAGACCTGGTCGCGTCGCTCGATGATCATCCCGGCCATGCTGGGCCACACGATCGCCGTGCACGACGGTCGCAAGCACATCCCCGTGTTCGTGACCGAGACCATGGTTGGCCACAAGTTGGGCGAGTTCGCGCCCACCCGCACCTTCCGCGGCCACGAGAAGGACGACAAGAAGGGCCGCCGCCGCTGACGCGGGGCGCTGAGAGGAGAGAGAAATGGTGGAGTCCATCGCCCGCGTGCGACACATCCGCGTGACCCCTCAGAAGGCTCGTCGTGTCGTTGCCCTCATCAAGGGCAAGCAGGCCGAGGAGGCCCTGGCCATCCTCAAGTTCGCACCCCAGGGTGCGAGCGAGCCGATCTACAAGCTCGTCGCCTCGGCGATCGCGAACGCTCGCGTGAAGGCCGACAAGGACGGCGAGTACCTGGACGACCAGGACCTGTACGTGAAGAACGCGTATGTGGACGAGGGCACGACGCTCAAGCGTTTCCAGCCCCGTGCCCAGGGTCGCGCGTTCCAGATCAAGAAGCGCACGAGCCACATCACGGTCGTGCTGTCGACGCCCGAGGTCGCGGAGACCGCGGGTGGCGCCGAGACCAAGAAGGCGAGCAAGTAATGGGCCAGAAAGTCAACCCGTACGGCTTCCGCCTCGGCATCACCACCGACCACGTGTCGCGGTGGTTCTCCGACTCGACGAAGCCCGGCCAGCGCTACGCCGACTACGTCGCCGAGGACATCAAGATCCGTCAGCTGCTCCAGAAGCAGCTCGACCGTGCCGGCGTGAGCAACATCGAGATCGAGCGCACGCGTGACCGCGTCCGCGTCGACATCCACACCGCGCGTCCCGGCATCGTCATCGGTCGCCGCGGCGCCGAGGCCGAGCGCATCCGGGGCGACCTGGAGAAGCTCACCGGCAAGCAGATCCAGCTGAACATCCTCGAGGTGAAGAACCCCGAGACCGACGCTCAGCTGGTCGCCCAGGGCATCGCCGAGCAGCTTGCCGCTCGCGTGGCCTTCCGCCGCGCGATGCGCAAGGGCCTGCAGGGCGCGCAGCGCGCCGGCGCCAAGGGTGTCCGCATCCAGGTGTCGGGCCGCCTCGGCGGCGCCGAGATGAGCCGCTCCGAGTTCTACCGCGAAGGCCGTGTGCCGCTGCACACCCTCCGCGCGAACATCGACTACGGCTTCTACGAGGCCAAGACCACCTTCGGCCGCATCGGCGTGAAGGTCTGGATCTACAAGGGCGATCTCACCAACAAGGAACTGGCGCGCGAGCAGGCGGCTCAGAAGCCGTCGCGCGAGCGCGGTGACCGCCGCCGTGGCCCCCGCAGCGAGGCCCCGGTCGCAGAAGGAGCGTCGGCGTAATGCTCATCCCCCGCAAGGTCAAGTACCGCAAGCAGCACCACCCCAAGCGCGGTGGCCAGGCCACCGGTGGCACCAAGGTGTCGTTCGGAGAGTTCGGCATCCAGGCGCTGACCCCCGCCTACGTGACCAACCGTCAGATCGAGTCCGCTCGTATCGCCATGACGCGTCACATCAAGCGTGGCGGAAAGGTGTGGATCAACATCTACCCCGACCGACCGCTGACCAAGAAGCCGGCCGAGACCCGCATGGGTTCCGGAAAGGGTTCGCCGGAGTGGTGGGTCGCAAACGTCAAGCCGGGCCGGGTCCTCTTCGAGGTCTCGGGCGTCAACGAGGAACTCGCTCGTGAGGCGCTGACCCGCGCAATCCACAAGCTGCCCCTGAAGGCACGCATCATCAAGCGCGAGGAGGGCGACGCGTAATGGCGATCGGCACCAAGACGCTCGCGACCAGCGAGCTGGACACGTTCGAAGACCAGCGCCTCGTCGAGGAGCTGCGCAAGGCCAAGGAAGAGCTGTTCAACCTGCGCTTCCAGTCGGCCACCGGGCAGCTGGAGAGCCACGGCCGCATCCGTGCGGTCAAGCGCGACATCGCGCGGCTCTACACCGTGATCCGTGAGCGCGAGCTCGGCATCCGTGCCACGCCCGCACCGGTGGAGACGAAGGCGAAGAAGAGCAAGGCCAAGAAGGCGGATGACGCCGACAAGGCCGAAAAGGAAGAGGCTGAGTGATGGCCACCACGAAGAAGGCAGCTGCCGAGGCCGCGGACCAGGTTCCCGGCCACGAGCACGCCGAGCACGACGTGCGTGACGCCGATGCCCGCGGATACCGCAAGGCCCGCCGCGGCTACGTCGTCAGCGACAAGATGGACAAGACCATCGTCGTCGAGGTCGAGGACCGCGTGAAGCACCCGCTCTACGGCAAGGTCATGCGTCGCACCTCGAAGGTGAAGGCGCACGATGAGGCCAACACCGCCGGCGTCGGTGATCTCGTCGTCATCAACGAGACCCGCCCGCTGAGCGCGACCAAGCGCTGGCGTCTCGTCGAGATCCTGGAGAAGGCAAAGTGATTCAGAACGAGTCCCGGCTGAAGGTCGCCGACAACACCGGCGCCAAAGAGCTGCTGACGATCCGCGTCCTCGGCGGCTCGAACCGCCGTTACGCGGGCCTCGGCGACACCATCGTCGCCACGGTCAAGGACGCCATCCCCGGCGGAAACGTCAAAAAGGGTGATGTCGTCAAGGCCGTCGTCGTCCGCACCGTCAAGCACACCCGTCGCCCCGACGGGTCGTACATCAAGTTCGACGAGAACGCCGCCGTCATCCTGAAGAACGACGGGGAGCCCCGCGGCACCCGCATCTTCGGACCGGTCGGCCGTGAGCTTCGCGACAAGAAGTTCATGAAGATCGTCTCGCTCGCCCCGGAGGTCATCTGATCATGGCGAACATCAAGAAGGGCGACCTGGTTCAGGTCATCTCTGGTACGAAGGACAACCGCGGCAAGCAGGGCAAGGTCCTCGAGGTGCTCACCGAGCAGGACCGCGTCATCGTCGAGGGCGTGAACTTCGTCACCAAGCACACCCGCGTGGGCCAGTCCCAGCGCGGCACCAAGACGGGCGGCATCGAAACGATGGAAGCCCCGATCCACATCTCCAACGTCGCCGTCGTCGACCCCGAGACCAAGAAGCCGACCCGCGTCGGCCACCGCGTCGAGGAGCAGGTCAAGGACGGCGTGAAGCGCACGGTCCGCGTGCGCTACGCGAAGAAGTCAGGCAAGGACCTCTGAACATGAGCACCGCCATTGACGCGCAGGCTGGCCCTGCGGCCGAAGGCTCGCTTTCGGCACGTGTCCAGCCGCGCCTGAAGCAGAAGTACAACGCCGAGATCAAGAAGGCCCTGCAGGAAGAGTTCGGCTACGCGAACGTCATGCAGATCCCCGGTCTCGTGAAGGTCGTCGTGAACACCGGTGTCGGCGAGGCAGCTCGCGACAGCAAGGTGATCGATGGTGCGGTCGAGGACCTCACCAAGATCACCGGCCAGAAGCCGGTCGTCACCAAGGCCCGCAAGTCCATCGCGCAGTTCAAGCTGCGCGAGGGCCAGGCCATCGGCGCGCACGTCACCCTTCGCGGCGACCGTGCGTGGGAGTTCGTGGACCGCCTGGTCAACCTCGCGCTGCCCCGCATCCGCGACTTCCGCGGTCTGTCGGGCAAGCAGTTCGACGGCAACGGCAACTACACCTTCGGGCTCCAGGAGCAGTCGGTGTTCCACGAGATCGACCAGGACCGCATCGACCGCGTGCGCGGCTTCGACATCACGGTCGTCACCTCCGCGGGGACCGACGCCGAGGGCCGGGCGCTGCTGCGTCACCTCGGCTTCCCGTTCCGCGCGGACGACGCTCAGGCGTGACCTACCCCGTGGGCCCGGGACTTCCGGGCCCACACCCCACCACAGGTCGGCCGTCGTGTAACGGCGTACGAAACCTGGTGACAGAAAGAAGCAATCCATGACGATGACAGACCCGGTCGCAGACATGCTGACCCGTCTGCGCAACGCGAACTCGGCGCACCACGACTCCGTGTCGCTGCCGAGCTCGAAGCTCAAGACCCACATCGCCGAGATCCTCAAGCAGGAGGGCTACATCTCCGGCTGGGACGTCGAAGACGCCCGCGTCGGCCAGACCCTGACCCTCACGCTGAAGTACGGCCCCAACCGCGAGCGGTCGATCGCGGGCATCAAGCGGGTGTCCAAGCCCGGTCTGCGCGTCTACGCGAAGTCGACCGAGATCCCCACGGTGCTCGGCGGCCTCGGCGTTGCCATCCTGTCCACCTCCTCCGGTCTCCTCACCGACCGGCAGGCCGAGTCGAAGGGCGTGGGTGGGGAAGTCCTCGCCTACGTGTGGTGATCTGACATGTCGCGAATCGGACGTCTTCCCATCGACATCCCCACCGGAGTGACCGTTTCGGTCGACGGCCGCGCGGTCGCCGTCAAGGGCCCCAAGGGCGAGCTGAGCATCACCGTCGCCCGGCCCATCGAGGTCTCCGTCGAGGACAACCAGGTCGTCGTGACCCGTCCCGACGACGAGCGCGAGTCGCGGTCGCTCCACGGCCTGACCCGCACGCTCATCAACAACAACATCATCGGTGTCACCCAGGGCTACACCAAGGGCCTCGAGGTCGTCGGCACGGGCTACCGCGTGCAGCAGAAGGGCTCGAACATCGAGTTCGCCCTCGGCTTCTCGCACCCCGTGCTGGTCGAGCCGCCGGCTGGCATCACGTTCACGGTCGAAGGCAACAACAAGGTCACCGTGAGCGGCATCGACAAGCAGGCCGTCGGCGAGACGGCTGCCAACATCCGCAAGATCCGCAAGCCCGAGCCCTACAAGGGCAAGGGTGTGCGCTACGCGGGCGAGGTCGTCCGCCGCAAGGCCGGAAAGGCTGGTAAGTAAGCATGGCTGTGAAGTCGAAGAACGTCGCCCGTGCGCGTCGTCACGCCCGCCTTCGCAAGAAGATCGTCGGCACCGAGCTGCGGCCGCGTCTGGTCGTGACCCGTTCGGCACGTCACGTGTTCGTCCAGGTCGTCGACGACGCCAAGGGTCACACCGTCGCGTCGGCGTCCACGCTCGAAGCGGACCTGCGCTCGTTCGACGGTGACAAGACCGCCAAGGCGCGCAAGGTCGGCGAGCTCGTCGCCGAGCGCGCGAAGGCCGCCGGTGTCGAGGAAGTCGTGTTCGACCGTGGCGGCAACCGCTACGCCGGCCGCGTCGCCGCGATCGCCGACGGTGCCCGCGAGGGAGGGCTGAACCTGTGAGTGACAACAAGGAGACCGAAGTGACCGCCACCGAGCAGGCCGCGCCCGAGCAGGCCGCCGCCGAGGCGCCGAACGAGCGCGAGCCGCGCGAAGGCCGCCGCGGCGGTCGCGAGCGCAACAACAACCGCGACCGCGGTGCGCGCGACCGGGGCGACAACCAGTTCCTCGAGCGCGTCGTCACCATCAACCGCGTCTCGAAGGTCGTCAAGGGTGGTCGTCGCTTCAGCTTCACCGCGCTCGTCGTCGTCGGCGACGGCAACGGTGTGGTCGGCGTCGGCTACGGCAAGGCCCGCGAGGTGCCCCTGGCGATCTCGAAGGGCGTCGAAGAGGCCAAGCGCAACTTCTTCCGCGTTCCCCGTTCGGCCTCGACCATCCCGCACCCGGTGCAGGGTGAGGCCGCCGCGGGCGTCGTGCTGCTGCGTCCGGCCGCCGCGGGTACCGGTGTCATCGCCGGTGGTCCGGTGCGCGCCGTGCTCGAGTGCGCCGGCATCCACGACGTGCTGTCGAAGTCGCTCGGCTCGTCGAACACGATCAACATCGTCCACGCGACAGTGGAGGCGCTGAAGCAGCTCGAGGAGCCCCGCGCGGTCGCCGCGCGTCGTGGCCTCGAGTTCGACCAGGTCGCCCCCGCCCGTCTCGTGCGTGCGGAGGCCGAGGCCACCGCTGCGAAGGCTGGTGCATGATGGCCGCACGTCTGAAGGTGACCCAGGTCAAGTCCAAGGTGAGCGAGAAGCAGAACCAGCGTGACACGCTGCGCAGCCTCGGTCTGAAGCGGATCGGCGACTCGGTCGTCCGTCCGGACGACGCGCAGACGCGCGGTTACGTCAAGACCGTCGCCCACCTCGTGAAGGTTGAGGAGATCGACTGATGGCTGAGAACGACAAGGCCGAAGCCGACAAGGCTCCGGCGAAGAAGGCGGCGACCAAGCCCGCCGCGAAGAAGTCCGCGAAGCCCGCCGAGACCGAGGCCGCTGTCTCGCGCCCCGGCGTGCTCAAGGTGCACCACCTGCGTCCGGTTCCCGGCGCCCACACCGCCAAGACCCGTGTGGGTCGCGGTGAGGGCTCGAAGGGTAAGACCGCCGGCCGTGGAACCAAGGGCACGAAGGCGCGCTACCAGGTGCGTCCCGGCTTCGAGGGTGGCCAGATGCCGCTGCACATGCGCACCCCGAAGCTGCGCGGGTTCAAGAACCCGTTCCGCGTGGAGTACCAGGTCGTGAACCTGAGCAAGCTCGCGGAGCTCTACCCCGAGGGCGGCGACGTCACCGTGAGCGACCTCGTCGCCAAGGGTGCCGTCCGCAAGAACGAGAAGGTCAAGGTGCTCGGCACCGGCGACATCTCGGTCGCCCTGACCGTCGAGGTCGACAAGGTCTCGGGTTCTGCCGAGCAGAAGATCGTCGCCGCAGGCGGTTCGATCAAGTAAGTCCCTGACGGGGGCCGGAGATCACTCCGGCCCCCGTTCGGCTACCCTGGGTAACGGCGCGCCTGTGTGCCGCCGCGCATTCCCACCTGGAGGCATCGTCTTGTTCAGCGCCATCGCGCGGGTCTTCCGCACTCCCGACCTGCGGCGGAAGATCGCGTTCACCCTCGCGATCATCGCCATCTATCGTCTGGGAGCGCACATACCGGCCCCGTTCGTGGACTTCCCGAACATCCAGGAGTGTCTCCAGATCACCGGGACGACCGAGGGTCTGCTGTCGCTGGTGAACCTGTTCTCCGGCGGCGCGCTGCTGCAGCTCTCCATCTTCGCGCTGGGCGTCATGCCCTACATCACTGCGACGATCATCGTGCAGCTGCTGCGCGTGGTCATCCCGCACTTCGAGACCCTCTACAAGGAGGGCCAGTCGGGTCAGGCCAAGCTCACGCAGTACACGCGCTACCTCACCATCGCGCTCGCGCTGCTGCAGTCCACGACCCTCGTCACCGTCGCCCGCAGCGGTCAGCTGTTCGGCGTGACCGACGTCGCCGCGTGCCAGCAGGTGCTCACCAACGACGTGTGGTGGGCTCAGCTGCTCGTCATCATCACCATGACCGCCGGCACCGGCCTGATCATGTGGTTCGCCGAGCTCGTCACCGAGCGCGGCATCGGCAACGGCATGTCGCTGCTCATCTTCACCTCGATCGCGGCGGCCTTCCCGGCATCGATGTGGGCGATCGCGACCTCGCAGGGGTTCGAGATCTTCCTGCTCGTGCTGGCCGTGGGCATCGTGGTGGTCGCGCTCGTGGTCTTCGTCGAGCAGTCGCAGCGGCGCATCCCCGTGCAGTACGCCAAGCGCATGGTGGGCCGGCGCACCTACGGCGGCACCAACACCTACATCCCGATCAAGGTGAACATGGCCGGCGTGGTGCCCGTCATCTTCGCCTCGTCGCTGCTGTACATCCCCGCGCTGATCGCGCAGTTCAACCAGCCCCAGGCCGGGCAGGAAGCCGCCCCGTGGGTGGCGTGGATCGCGCAGTACTTCACGACGGGTGACTCGCCGATCTACATGGCGACCTACTTCCTCCTCATCGTCGGGTTCACCTACTTCTACGTCGCGATCACCTTCAACCCGGTCGATGTGGCCGACAACATGAAGAAGTACGGCGGGTTCATCCCCGGCATCCGCGCGGGGCGCCCCACGGCCGAGTACCTCGACTACGTGCTCACGCGCATCACCCTGCCGGGATCGATCTACCTGGGTCTGATCGCGCTGCTGCCGCTGATCGCGCTCGCGACAGTCGGGGCGAACCAGAACTTCCCGTTCGGCGGCGCGTCGATCCTCATCATCGTCGGTGTGGGTCTCGAGACCGTGAAGCAGATCGACGCTCAGCTTCAGCAGCGTCATTACGAAGGGCTCCTCCGATGACGGATCAGACCGCTCGTCTTCTCATCGTGGGGCCCCAGGGCTCCGGCAAGGGCACGCAGGGCGTGCGCATCGCCGACGCCTTCGGGGTACCGGCGATCTCGACCGGAGACATGTTCCGCGCGGCCGTCGCCGCCGGGTCCGACCTGGGCAACCAGGTGAAGGCGCTGATCGAAGCGGGCAACCTCGTTCCCGATGAGCTCACCAGCGCCGTCGTGGCCGAGCGCCTCGGCCAGGACGACGCGGCGAACGGATTCCTGCTCGACGGGTACCCCCGCAACCTCGGCCAGGTCGCCGACCTCGACGCGTTCCTCGCCGCGCGCGACGAGAAGATCGACGCCGTCATCGAGCTGAACGTGCCCCGCGAGGAGAGCATCTCGCGGCTGACGCAGCGTGCTCGGGAGCAGGGGCGCACCGATGACACCGAAGAGGTCATCGCCAACCGCCTCGGCATCTACGAGCGCGAGACCGCTCCGATCCTCGACGTCTACCGCGAGCGCGACGTCGTCGACACGATCGACGGCGTCGGCACGCTCGACGAGATCACCGAGCGGATCGTGGCGGCTCTCGAAGCGCGCGGTCTCGCGCGCCGCGCCCTGGCCTGACGTGTCGCCGTCGCTCCTCCCCGGTCGCCGCTCCCTCTACAAGACCCCGGCGCAGCTGCGCTCGATGATCGAGCCCGGCCGCATCACCGCCGACGCCCTGGCCGCCGTCCGGTCGCTCATCGCACCGGGCGTGACCACCGCGGAGCTGGATGCGGCCGCATCCGAGGTGATCACCTCCCGCGGGGCGAAGTCGAACTTCCAGATGGTCCGCGGATACCGTCACACCATCTGCGCCTCCGTGAACGAGCAGGTCGTCCACGGCATCCCCGGCGACCGCGTGCTGCAGCCCGGTGACATCGTGTCGGTCGACGCCGGCGCCGAGTACCGCGGCTGGAACGGGGACTCCGCCTTCACCGTGGTGCTTCCCGACCCCGACCGTCCCGAGGTCGTGGCCGCTCGCGAAGAGCTGTCGCGGGTGACGCGGGGGTCGCTGTGGGCCGGGATCGCCGCCCTGTCGACCGCGACGCACATCGGCGAGATCGGCGCCGCCATCCAGGCCTACATCGAGGCGCAGGGCGAGTACGGCATCCTGCGCGAGTACGTCGGGCATGGCATCGGTCGCAAGATGCACGAGTCGCCGTCGGTGTTCAACTACCGCGTCGCCGACCCCGGGCCGGAGGTGCGCCCGGGGCTCGTGCTCGCGATCGAGCCGATGGTCGTCGCCGGCAGCGATGTCACGTTCGTCGAAGACGACGGCTGGACGGTCTCGACGGTCGACGGCATGGCCGGTTCACATTGGGAACATAGCGTCGCCGTGCATGATGGCGGAGTCTGGGTGCTCACCGCGCCCGACGGCGGTGCGGAGGGCCTCGCGCCGTTCGGCGTCACGCCCCGAGAGATCGCATAGGAAGAGGAACACAGCATGATGGCAGCGAACGCGAAGCAGACGAACTGGTTCGCCGTCTGGGTCAGTGTCGTGGTCGTCGCGGTGCTGGTCGTCGTGACCGTGCTGGTGGTGTGGATGAACAACGCCGCCACCGATCCCGGTGAGCCCCCGCAGGGCTCCGGCATCGACCAGGAGACCGGTGCGGTCGTCGTCGGTGACGGCGAGCAGTCGATGGACACGTACATCGACTTCATGTGTCCCATCTGCGGTCAGTTCGAAGAGGCCTACGGCGACGCCATCCTCGAGCTCGTGGACGACGGCACGATCACGCTCAACATCCACCCCATCTCGATCCTCGACCGCTATTCGCAGGGAACCGAGTACTCGACGCGTGCGGCGAACGCGATGTACTGCGTCGCCGAGGCGGACCCCGACGCGGCCGTGCCGTTCATGCAGGCGATGTTCGCGGGACAGCCGACCGAGAACACCGAGGGCCTGACCGACGAGGAGATCCTCGCGATGGCCGAGGGTGCCGGCGTCACCGGCATCGACACGTGCGTCACCGAGGGCGAGTACAGCGACTACGTCACCGCGATGACGCAGGAGACCCCGATCCAGCCCGGGAACTCCGGCATCGCGACCCCGACGATCGAGGTCAACGGCGAGGTCATCGCCAACTCCGAGCTCCCCGAGCCCGACAACCTGGCCTCCCTCTTCAGCTGACCCGCGCATCCCGCCCCGCGGGCGCTGAGGCGCCGATAAACACCGAACGCCCCGAGAAACCACGCCTCGCCTGGTGTCTCGGGGTATGCGGCGTTTATCGGCGCGGGTGCTGCGTCACGGATGGCGGCCGTCGGGCCGGCGCGCCCGGAGCGTCGCGAGCATGACGGTCTGCTCCGGCCGCTCGGCGCGGAGCCCTGCGGCGTGAAGCTTGCGCCGAAGCGGTGTCACCGCGAGTGCGTCGGCCCGGTCCCAGCGGGCGAAGCCGTCGCACTGGCGCCGGAGCCTGTCTTCGCGTTGCTTCTCGGCGACGATGCCGCGCACGGCGTCTCGGGATTCTTCCGCGGCGTACTTGTCGTACCCGTCGGATTCGCCGATCACCCGTGCCCGCGGGAAGAAGAAGTCGACGCGGTCATCGAAGCCTTCGCTCGAGAACCACCGCTGAAGCTCGGGTGCCTCGAAGCCCGTCCATTCGATGACCGCGCGACTGATCGATTCCGCGGGCGACTCGGCCTGCGGATCTGCGCGGTCCACCGCCCACAGCGCCTGCGCGCGGCGGCGCGGGTTCGCTGCCGTCTCCGCGAGCGCGCGGAGATGAGCCCGACTCGTCGCGTTCGCGAGGGATGGCGCGATCGCCGCGTCGGCGACCGCGAGTGCGAAGGCCGGCGTGAGCACGCGAAGCAGATCGAGCGCGGTGTCGGCCACCGAGGTGACGCTGATCACCCCGCTGCGGATCATCTTCGGATCTTCGCTCGTGTGGACGACGACATCGCCGAAGCGCCGGGAGCGCGTCCGGTCGGGGTCGTAGGTGTGGATGTCGCGCGGCTCCCCGAAGATCGGCAGGCCGAGCAGCGCCGCGGCTGATTCGAAGGCGAAGATCGTGTCCGGGCGGCGAGCCGCCACCGCATGCACCCGTGCGAGATAGCGATCCCAGGGAGCAAGGCCCTGCCAGAGTCGCCGATCCGCGTAGACGCCCGTGCGAACGCGGACGAAGTCCGCGACGTCGCGTGCGCGCATCCGCCCGGCGTCGAGTTGTCGCACGGCATGGAGCGGGATGGGGGACGGGCGCAGCAACGAGATCGGAGACGGCATGACCAGACCCTTTCGCGCGCGCTGGCTCCGACGTCGCGCGAAGCGCACCGCCGTGGAAACCCCACCCGGCGAGCGTGGCTGTGGAGGAGCACCGAGAAGCGCAGAACGGCGCGAGACATCGCGCAATGCGGTGTTTGTCGTGCGGAAGGGTGTTTCTCGACGACGTGGGATGCGGGGGCGAGCGGGAGCAGAGCGGGCGCGCGGTCGCGCGCGCGGGCGGGGGCGCGGGCGGGCGCGCGGGCGGCCGAGGGGCGGGATTCAGGGGGTGGGAGGATAGCGGCTAGTTGTGCGCGGAGGCAATACCACGTATGCTCGTTCTTTGGTGCGTTGCGCCCATCGCGGCGTGTCCGCGCACCGAACCCCATCACCGCAGACCGACCGGCTGCACGGGGCGCCGAACGGCCGCGGCCGTGACGCTGCTCCGAGCGCGCGGACTGCACGAGCGATAGTGAGTTTATGGCGAAGAAAGACGGTGTCATCGAGATCGAGGGCGTCATCTCCGAGGCTCTGCCCAACGCGATGTTCCGCGTCGAGCTGACCAACGGGCACAAGGTGCTGGCCACGATCTCCGGAAAGATGCGGCAGAACTACATCCGCATCATCCCCGAGGACCGCGTCGTCGTCGAACTCAGCCCGTACGACCTCACCCGAGGTCGGATCGTGTACCGCTACCGCTGAGCCGGTCGAGAAGTAACGGCCCGGAGGGCGGCACCAGCCGCGCGCCGAGGCACGAAGACAGCGAACAAGGAAAAGAACAATGAAGGTCAACCCGAGCGTCAAGCCGATCTGCGACCACTGCAAGGTCATCCGTCGCAACGGCCGCGTCATGGTCATCTGCAAGTCCAACCCGCGCCACAAGCAGCGCCAGGGATGACGCGTGTCGGATCGATGCGCGCGCAGCGCGCGTTGATGCGACTCGGGTCATGATCGAGTAGGCCGCCCTGCGGCCGTATCGAGATCTCCCTCGATCTCCACCGAGATCCCACCCACCTACAACTGAACACACCTTCGGCAGGATCAGAACCGCTTCGGCGGGGACACCTCGGGGCGGAGGCCCGGGCACCGATCCTGCTCCACACCTCCACGACACTCCTTTGGAGACGACATGGCACGTCTGGCCGGAGTCGACATCCCGCGCGACAAGCGCGTGGTGATCGCTCTCACGTACATCTACGGCATTGGCCGTACCCGTTCCGCCGAAATTCTCGCGTCGACCGAGATCGACGGGAACATCCGCGTCAAGGACCTCAGCGACGACCAGCTCGTCGCGCTCCGCGACTTCATCGAGGGCACCTACAAGGTCGAGGGTGACCTCCGCCGCGAGGTGGCCGCCGACATCCGCCGCAAGGTCGAGATCGGCTCCTACGAGGGCCTGCGCCACCGCCGCGGCCTCCCGGTGCGCGGTCAGCGCACGAAGACGAACGCCCGTACCCGCAAGGGACCGAAGCGCACCGTCGCCGGTAAGAAGAAGGCCCGCTAAGGCGCGCTGCAAGGTTTAGAGGAGAACACTCATGGCACAGGCCAAGACCGCTGCGCGCAAGCCGCGCCGCAAGGAGAAGAAGAACATCGCGCTGGGCCAGGCCCACATCAAGTCGACGTTCAACAACACGATCGTCTCGATCACCGACCCGTCGGGCGCTGTCATCAGCTGGGCGTCCTCCGGCGGCGTGGGCTTCAAGGGCTCGCGCAAGTCGACCCCGTATGCCGCGGGCATGGCCGCCGAGGCCGCCGCGCGCCAGGCGCAGGACCACGGCGTCAAGAAGGTCGACGTCTTCGTGAAGGGCCCGGGTTCGGGCCGCGAGACCGCGATCCGCTCGCTGCAGGCCGCCGGCCTCGAGGTGGGGTCCATCCAGGACGTCACCCCGCAGGCGCACAACGGCTGCCGCCCGCCCAAGCGTCGCCGCGTCTGAGTTTGCCGCACCCGGGTAGGTGCGTGGGTCCGCCCGCGCACCGACCCGGGATTCGGTCGTTTCACGACGGGATGCCTCGGCAGTCCGTCCCACAACTCAACAACTCAACCAGCAAGTGTCATATAGCGGGCACTTAGCCGAAAGGAACACATCGTGCTCATCGCACAGCGTCCCACCCTGAACGAGGAGAAGATCGGGGAGTTCCGCAGCCGATTCGTCATCGAGCCGCTCGAGCCCGGCTTCGGTTACACGATCGGCAACGCGCTGCGTCGCAGCCTCCTCTCGTCGATCCCCGGCGCAGCCGTCACGGGCATCCGCATCGACGGCGTCCTGCACGAGTTCAGCACCATCCCGGGTGTGAAGGAGGATGTCACCGAGATCATCCTGAACATCAAGCAGCTGGTCGTCTCCAGCGAGCGCGACGAGCCCATCACGGCCTACCTGCGCAAGACCGGCTCCGGTGAGGTGACCGCCGCCGACATCTCGGCGCCGGCCGGCGTCGAGGTGCACAACCCCGAGCTGGTCATCGCCACGCTGAACGACACCGCCAAGTTCGAGCTCGAGCTCACCATCGAGCGCGGCCGCGGCTACGTCTCGGCGAACCAGAACCGCAACGAGTACGCCGAGGCCGGCCAGATCCCGGTCGACTCGATCTACTCGCCGGTGCTCAAGGTCAGCTACCGCGTCGACGCCACCCGTGCCGGGGAGCGCACCGACTTCGACAAGCTGGTCCTGGATGTCGAGACGAAGCCCTCGATCGCCCCGCGTGACGCGGTCGCGTCGGCCGGTCGCACCCTCACCGAGCTGTTCGGTCTCGCCCGCGAGCTGAACGTCGAGGCCGAGGGCATCGAGATCGGCCCGGCGCCGGTCGCGGAGGTCGCCTCGAACGAGCTGTCGATGCCGATCGAGGACCTCGATCTGTCGGTGCGTTCGTACAACTGCCTGAAGCGCGAAGGCATCAACACGGTCTCGGAGCTGGTCGCCCTCTCGGAGACGCAGCTGATGAACATCCGCAACTTCGGTCAGAAGTCGGTCGACGAGGTGCGCGACAAGCTCGTCTCGCTCGGCCTCTCGCTCAAGGACTCGGTCCCCGGGTTCGACGGCGCCCACTTCTACGCCGGCTACGACGAAGAGAACGCCTGAGCCACGCGGAGCCGTACCGGCATCCGTCTTCGACCGACTTTCCCACCTGGAGTAACTGAGAAATGCCCAAGCCCACGAAGGGTCCCCGCCTCGGAGGCGGCCCCGCACACGAGCGCCTGCTGCTTGCGAACCTCGCTGCGGCGCTGTTCACCCACAAGTCGATCCAGACCACCGAGACCAAGGCGAAGCGCCTGCGTCCGCTGGCCGAGCGTCTGATCACGTTCGCCAAGCGCGGCGACCTGCACGCCCGTCGTCGCGTGCAGTCGATCATCGGTGACAAGGAAGTCGTGCACGTCCTGTTCGCCGAGATCGCGCCGCTGGTCGCCGAGCGTGAGGGCGGATACACCCGCATCACCAAGGTCGGCAACCGCAAGGGCGACAACGCGCCGATGGCCGTGATCGAGCTCGTTCTCGAGCCGGTCACGCCGAAGGCGAAGAGCACCAAGCGTCGCTCCGAGCCCGCGGAAGAGGCGGCCCCCGTCGCCGAGGAGACCCCGGCCGAGGAGTCCGCGGCCGAGGAGACCCCGGCTGAGGATGCTCCGGCCGAGGAGTCCGCCGACGCCGGTGCCGAGTCGACCGAGGAGGGCGAGGCCGCGGAGGCCGCCGCCGAGGACGCCGACACCACGAAGTGACCTGCTGCCGGCCCGCCCGGCACCTGCGGAACGCCCGCGACCCGTCCGGGTCGCGGGCGTTGCGCATGACGGCGCCGGTTTGACCGGCCCCGGGGGGACCCGCGTACCGTAGGAAGGTGGCCGATCAGACCCTGAACCACCGTGTGACCGCTCCCGAGACCCTCGCCCCCGCCGCGCATCCCGACGTGGCATGGCGATCCCCGACCCCTGACGACATCGACGACATCCACGCCGCTCTCGTCGCCGCCGACGAAGTCGACCATCCGACGTGGGCGTTCGCCCGCGGCGACGTGGAGGACTGGTTCGACCTGCCCCAGACGACCCGCGACGACCTGCTGGTGGGCGAGACGCCCGATGGTCGCATCGTCGCCGTCGGTGCCGCGATCAAGCAGGAGGACACCTCGCTCGAGGTGCGCGTGAGCCTGCAGGGCGCGGTCGTGCCCGAGATGCGGCGACGCGGCCTGGGCAGTGCCGTTGGCCGCTGGCAGTACGACCGGGCCCTGCAGCTCCTCGCCGCCGAGACGGATGCGACCGTCGACGGGGTGATCGAGCAGTACGTGCACGAGGACGACCCGGGAGCCGCGGTGATCGCCGGCGGTCTGGGGATGACGGTGGGACGCTGGTTCGTCGTCATGGAGCGCGACCTCACCGAGCCGGTCTTCGATGTGGAAGGCGATGTCGAACCGGGCGTCGACCTCGTTCCCCTCGCCGCAGACCGCGTCGACGACGTGCGCCTGGCCCGCAACGACGCGTTCCGCGACCACTGGGGGAGCGTGCCGTACTCGGAGGAGTACTGGAACGCCTTCACGGGTTCGGAGCACTTCAGCCTCGACCTGTCGACGGTCGCGCTCATCGACGGCGAAGTCGCCGCGTTCTGCCTCGTGACCGTCAACGAGGACAACTGGGAGCGCCGCGGACTGCCCTACGCCTACATCGAGTACATCGGCGTCGTGCGCGCGCATCGCGGCAAGGGACTCGCGCCGCGGGTGATACGCCGCTCGCTCCGGGCGATGGCCGCCGCGGAGCTCAAGGCGACGCAGCTGGATGTGGACACCGACAGCCCGACCGGCGCCAACACGCTCTACGAGAGCCTCGGCTTCGTCGAGCGCGATCGCGAGCAGGTCTTCACGCGCCACTTCTGAGCCTCCCCCGCAGCGCCGCAGCCTCCGGAGGGCGCCGTGAGGGCGTCCTGCGCGCCGACTAGAGTGTGCGGGTGACCGAGACACCTACCGGGTCGGATGCGCCGCTCAGCGCGCGCGTGACGGCTCCGGAGAACCTGCCCCACCCGTCGCACCCCGACGTGGCCGTATGGCGCGGGGCGACCGCGGCCGACATCGACGCGATCCACGCCGTCGTCGCCGCGGCCGACCGCGTTGACCACCCCACCTGGGTGACGCCACGGGAGGATGTCGCCGACACGTTCGAGCTCGCCGGTGTCGACCATCTCACCGACACGGCGCTGGGCTTCGCCGCCGACGGCACCCCGGTTGCGGTCGGGTCGGCGATCCGCCATCCCGACACCTCCGAGAAGGTGAAGGTGCACCTCGACGGTGCCGTGCATCCGCAGTGGCGTCGACGGGGGATCGGCGGCGCCCTGATGACGTGGCAGCATGCCCGCGCCCGCCAGCTTCTCGCGGCCTCCGACCTCGCCCTGCCCGGCGAGGTGCACGTGTACGTGCACGACGGCAACGACGGCGCCGTCGTGCTCGCCGAGCGGCTCGGGATGACCACCGAGCGGTGGTTCACCACGATGGTGCGCGACATGGCGCATCCGATCTCCGAGCCGGTCGCGCTCGAGGGGGTGCGGATGCTCGCGTTCGCCCCGGAGTGGAACGAGGCGACACGCGTCGCCCGCAACGACGCGTTCCGCGACCACTGGGGGAGCCTTCCGACGCCGCCCGAGCGGTGGGCGCAGTTCACCGGCGGACGGTTCCTGCGCGCGGACCTGTCGACGCTCGCCATCGTCGACGGACGCGTCGTGGCCTTCTGTCTCGCGTCGGTGAACGAGGACGACTGGGTGACGCTCGGAGCGTCGAACGCGTACATCGACCTCATCGGCGTCGTGCGCGACAGCCGCGGTCGCGGGCTCGCCCCGCGCGTGATCGCCCGCACCCTGCGCGCGATCGCCGGAGCCGGGCTCGCCAAGGCCGTGCTCGATGTGGACACGGCGAGCCCTACCGGTGCGAACACGCTCTACGAGGGTCTCGGCTTCGTCCCGACCGAGCGCGATCGCGTGCTCGTCGCGCGGATGTGAGCTCGCGCCGCTACTGCGGCACCGGCAGACGGCTGTCGCGATGCTCGTCGCGGAAGGCGCGGAGCTCCTCGCCGTAGCGGCGCATGGCGCGTTCGTACTCGGCCCCGTCGACCCCGGTCGCCACGGCGTCGGCGTACACGTCGCCACCGGGGCGCCCGGGGTGGATGCGGTCGCCCGCGAGGAGATCGACGTGCCGGTCGATCGCCCGGCTCCAATCGGCGACGCTCACATCGGAGCGCTCGTCGGCGAAGGCGCGCAGGGTGTCGTTGACCTGGGGGATCCACTCGCGGGGCGCATACGCGTTGACGAGCACGATCCTGCGGTCGGGACCCGCGATCGCCGCCATCTCGTCGAGCGTCTCGCGGTCGACCGGGCCGTTGGTGCCCAGCCCGATCACGACGACGGAGCGGAGGCGCCCTTCGTCCTCGAGCGTGCGCAGGATGCCCGGCCCCGCCCACGCGGAGCGCGACTCGGCCGCATCCACCTCGATTCCCGGGAACCGCTCCAGCAGGGAGGGAGCGGAAGCGAGCATGACCGAGTCGCCGACGGCGGTGATCTCGTCGCCCCGCACGGGGGTGGGGGAGGGACTCGGGGCCGTGGCGTCGGATGCCTCCACGGGCGCGGGCGAGGTCTCCGCGGGTGCAGGGGTCGGCGAGGCGGCGGCCGTCTCGGCGGCGAGAGCGGCGGCGCCGGCTTCGACGACGGACTGACCGGAGGAGACCGCGGGCGCCGCGGCGACGGCCGCACCCGCGCCCGCGACGAGCGCGGCGCCGGTGGCGAGACCCGCGAGCGCGGTCGCGCGTCGTGCCGCCCGGGCACGCAGCGCCGCACGCAGGCGCCGGGCACAGCCGCGGAAGCCGAACCGGCGCACCGGCGTCTCCACCCAGCGGTACGACGCCTCCGCCAGCACGAGGGTCAGCGTAAGGGCGAGCGCCCCGACGCCGATCGGCACCCCCGCCTCCGGGCCCGTGCCGGTCGTGGCGGCCAGCAGGAGCACGAGCAGCGGCCAGTGCCACAGGTAGATGCCGTAGGACCGGTCGCCGAGCCAGCGCAGCGGGACGGCATCGAGTGCCCGGCCGAGGCGGGAGCCGGGCCAGACGCCGGCGAGGATCACCATCGCGGCGCACACGCTCGCCGCCAGGAGGGCGCCGGGGAAGGTCGCCACCGTGTCTCCGGCGGGAATCGAGGCGACGGCAAGGATGCCGATCAGCCCGGCGACGCCGAGCGCGGACACCGTGGCGCGCGCACCCCCGGACCGTGCCCACGCCGGCAGGTCGCCGACGGCGAGGCGACGCAGCAGCGGCGCCATGCCGAACGCGAGAGCGACGCCGAGCAGCAGACCGAACGCGTGCGTGTCGGTGCCGAAGTACGCGCGCGTGAGGTCGCCGCCGGAGGCGACGACGGCGCCCATCCATACCGCGGATGCCGTCGCCGCGACGAGGGCGGCGGTCACCCGCGCCCAGGACCGGGGGAGCATCAGGAACAGCGGCAGCACGATCGGCCACAGCAGGTAGAACTGCTCCTCGACGGCGAGCGACCACATGTTGCGGAACAGCTCCGGGGTCGTGGCGGCGAAATAGCCGTCGCCACCGGAGAGCGCGACCCAGTTGTAGCTGAAGGTGAAGGCTCCGACGATCTGCGCGCCCAGCCGCACGAGCACGTCGCCGCCGATCATCCACGCCGCGCTCGCGCAGGCGATGACGACCAGGGTGAGGGCCGGCAGCAGGCGTCGGGCGCGTCGGCGCCAGAAATCGACGAGCGAGATGCGTCCGGTGCTGCGGTGCTCGCGCAGCAGCAGGGTCGTGATGAGGAAGCCGCTGATGACGAAGAACACGTCGACGCCGACGAAACCCCCGGGGACAAGCGCGCCGGGAAAGAGGTGGTAGAGCACGACCAGGGCGACGGCGACGGCACGCAGACCGTCGAGGCCCGCGTAGCGCGTGGGCGTCGCGGCGGGGTGCTGCGCTGGAGAGGTCATCGGTCCGGGGGAGGAGGGGGAGGAGGGGAGGAGGGGGCGACACGTCAGTGTACGACTCCCGTGCGGGAACTCCCCGAGCATCCGCCGGAAGGGCCGCCCGACATAGGCTGGAGCGGTGCGCATCCGTCTCGACATCGCCTATGACGGCACGCACTTCCGCGGCTGGGCGCGCCAGCCCGCGCATCGCACCGTTCAGGGAGAGATCGAAGACGCACTCGCGCGCGTGATCGGTGGCACCCCGCGACTGGTCGTCGCCGGGCGCACCGATGCCGGGGTGCACGCCTCCGGTCAGGTGGCCCACGTGGACCTCGATGCGGCTCAGACGGAGCGGATGCTGTCGCGCCGCGCCCGCGCCCCCCACGCCGATCCGGTCGAGGCGCTGGCCGCGCGCGTGCGCGGCGTGCTCGGCGCCTATGCGGATGTGACCGTGCACGCCTCCCGCGTGGCGCCGGAGGGATTCGACGCCCGCTTCTCCGCGGTCTGGCGGCGCTACGCGTATCGCCTGACCGATGCGCGTGCGGGATACGACCCGCTCGAACGGCTCCGCACCACGACCGTGCGCGGCGAGCTGGATGTCGAGGCCATGGACGAGGCGGCGCGGTCGCTGATCGGCCTGCACGACTTCGCGGCGTACTGCAAGCCGCGGGATGAGGCGACGACGATCCGCACGCTCCTGGAGTTCGACTGGCACCGCGACACCGCCGGGGTGCTGGTGGCCAACGTCAAGGCGGACGCGTTCTGCCACAGCATGGTGCGCGCCCTCGTGGGCGGATGCGTCGCCGTCGGCGAGGGCCGCCTGACCGCCGGTGACCTGGCGGAGATTCGCGACCGGCTGGTGCGGGTTCCCGACGTGAAGGTGCTCGCCGCGCGCGGCCTCACCCTCACCGAGGTCGGGTATCCGGCCGACGACCTGCTCGCGGCGCGCGCCGCGCAGACCCGGAACCGCCGAGACCGGGACTGACCCGGGCTCTACTCGCCGGGCTGGAAGATGGCGACGGTGAGCGTGTCGCTCGCGGTCTGCTTGGCGTACTCCTTCGACGTGGGAGTCGTCTGCACGAGGAAGTCGTAGGTGAACTGGAGCTGCACGGCGGCGGTGTCCGCGGGCACGGCGCCGACGTTGAAGGTCTGCGAATAGCTGTACGGCGAGAGCACGAGGTAGCCGGGCGAGACGGCGGATGTGTCGGTCTGCGGATCGAGGGCGTCGATCGTCACGCCGTCGGCGTCGAGGGCGACCGCGACCATCGATGCGCTCTGCAGGTACACCTTCTGGCCGTCGTCGGGGGTGACCTCGGTGACCATCGAGATGCTCACGGGCTTGACCGCCTCCGCGGTCCACAGGTCCATCGACAGCGTCGACCAGTAGTCCACGGTCGCGGTGACGGCACCGGCGACGAGCTCGCGCTGCGTCGATCCGCTCGAGAGGTCGTTCGGCACCGGCGCGGGTGCCGGGGAGGCGGAGGTGCGGGTGGGGGTCGGGGTGGCGTCGCCGCCGTCGCCGTATTCCCACGGCGCGGGGCCGCATCCGGCGAGAGCCAGGGCGAGAGCCGCGGCCGCCGTCGCCGTGCCGACGCGTCGTGCTGTTCCCATGTGCCCTCCCGGCTCCGTGTGCTCCCCAGCTTACGAGAGCCGCGACGCCCGCCGACCGATGGGAGAGGCGCGAGCCTCAAGGCTCGCTCAAGACAAGCTCAAGAACCTCAAGACGCGTGATCGGCGTGGTTGCCTGTGTGTTGTCGCGGGGAACCCCCGAGACGCCGCCGGGGACCCGAAGCCCGGCGGCACCCCTGAACCTGGAGCGGAACATCGTGAGCATCTCGTCGTCGGCCACGCGTCGCATCCTCGCCGTCGGCGCAGCCTTCGGTCTCGCCGTCTCCCTCGCCGGCTGCTCGCAGCTGGCCGAGGTGTTCAACGGGCTGCAGCAGCAGCCGGGCGTCGCGGAGGAGCCGGTCGCCTACGCGAGCCCCACGCCGCTGACGACCGAGGACATCGCCTTCGACTCGCTGTTCACCTATGACGGCTCCGTCGCCCTCTCGACCGACGTCGCCGATCAGCTCGAGCTGCGTCTGGAGGTGTGGGCTGCGAATCCGAAACGGACGAACGAGTGGGATTCCACGACCCCGAAGACGTTCGGCTTCGCCGTCAACGTCTACGACAACTACGTGGACGAGAAGGCCGTGCTCACACAGAAGCGACGCGTGTACATCTCGTCGATCTCGATCACCTCGCAGACCGCGCAGACGTCGGGCCAGGTGCAGAACCCGTTCCAGTTCAGCTCCGACCCGCGCACGCTCGTGCCGACGGACACCCTGCGCTCGGACCGGGGTCTGCTGCTGAACAGTTACCAGGGCGGTCTGCTCGTGCCCGAGACGACCATCAACCAGCTGCCCGCGGACACGTACGGCATCACGCTGGAATTCGCGATGACGATCGCCGTGGAGGGCGTCGCCGACGACGACACGTCGTTCTCTCAGCAGACCGTGTACCAGTACCTGCCGATCGCGATATCCTCCGACGCAACGACCGAAGAGTGACCGGCGTGAGGGAGATCACCATGACGGACGTCAACAGCCCCCGGCAGATGACACCGCACGCCGTCCACGCGCCCGATTCCATCCTGCCGCGCGAGCCCCGTGCCGAGTCCGAGCCCGGCTTCGCCGACGACTTCTCGGCGGTGCTGGAGAACACCACCGGCCACCGGTCGACCATCGGATGCATCATCCCGGCGTACAACGAGGAAGAGTCGATCGCCGACGTCATCCAGTCGCTCCTCGCCCAGACGCGGGTGCCGGATGTGATCCACGTCGTCGTCAACAACACCTCCGATGCCACGGTGCGCATCGCGTCAGAGTTCGCCGGCGCCCACGAACTCGAGACCGAGATGGGCGAGCAGTTCACCGAGGTCTTCGTGCACGACATCGGCAAGAACCCCGACAAGAAGGTCGGCGCCCTCAACTACGGCTACTCGCTCGTGGAGGGCTACGACTACCTGCTCGGGGTGGACGGCGACACCACCGCCGATTCGCGCGCCGTGGAGTACCTGGAGACCGAGGCGGTGTCGGACTCGCGCATCGGCGGCATCTCCGCGATCTACTCGATCGACGACCGGCCCATCAAGGGCCTCATCGGCAAGTTCCTCATCGCCGGTCAGCGCACCCAGTTCGCGGCGTTCAACCTGCAGAACCTGCTGCGCGGGCGCAACATGGCCGTGCTGGGCGGACAGTTCTCGATCTTCTCCACCAACGCCCTTCGCGAGGTGATGCGTCAGAACCACCAGTCGACGCCGTGGGTCAAGGACAGCGAAGTGGAGGACTCGCTGCTGTCCCTGCAGATCAAGAGCGCCGGGTACCTCACCAAGATCAGCCCGTTCTCGCGGGCCGACGTCGGCGGCATGACCACGCTGCGCGGCTACGACGCCCAGCAGGTGAAGTGGACCTACGGTGCCATCGAGCTCATGTGGCCCGGCCAGCGCGGCGACACGAAGGGCCAGCCGTTCCACCCGAACCTGCGCCTGCGCTGGTTCGAGAACTTCGGCATGCTCACGAACCTCTTCGTGCGCGTCGCGTTCATCACCCTGCTGGCGGCGTCGCTGTCGATCAACGCGTTCGTCTTCTCGGCATGGTGGCTGATCCCGGTGCTCATGGCCGTGCTGCTGAACCTGCGCATCGCCTACACGATGGAGAACCGCAATTCGCGGGACGTGATGTTCGCCGGGCTCGTCTTCCCCGCCGAGATCTTCATGTGGATCCGGCTGAGCCACTTCCTGCGATCGTGGACCCGCTTCCTGTCGCGCAAGAAGGTCGACAACTGGGCGATGCAGGCCAAGGCGGAGAAGGGTGGCGGCAGCACCCACTGGATCCCGCTCATCCTGCTCGTGGCCGTGTTCGTCGCCCTCGCGGTGATCTGGTCGATGCTCGACCCGGTGGTGCAGTCGACGATCCTGTGGATCGGGTGGCCGATCGTGGGTGTCGTGACCGTCATCCAGACGCTGCTGATGTTCTTCAAGCTCATCCGCCGCCACCAGGGCTACAAGGTGTGAGGGCGACGAGGTGTGACGGATGACGCGAAGAACGGCCCCGCTCGTGCGGGGCCGTTCTTCGCGTCGGCGTCAGTTCGAGGCCGTCAGTTCGCTGGTCATGCGGTAGCCGACGCCGCGCACCGTCTCGATGTAGCGCGGATTGTTCGGGTTGTCGCCGAGCTTGCGGCGGAGGTTCGTCATGTGGGCCTCGATGGCGCGCTTGTCGGCCTCGCCGACGAAATACGACGTCACGTAGGACTCGCCGCGCAGCACCAGGGTCAGGTCGGCCTTGCTCCGCACGCGACGCTTGGACTCCATGAGCGTGGCGAGCAGGTCGAACTCGGTGCGCGTGAGCTCCAGCTGATCGCCGCCGACGACCACGACGCGGCTGTCGGGATTGACCTGCAGGTCGCGGTGGGTCATCACCGAGGGGCCCGCGAGTTCGACCGCGCCGCCGTGCGTGGCGCGTTCGATGTCGGTGCCGGGGGCGGGGCGCCCGGGCTCCGCCGCGTTCCACTGCGGCGGGGCGTCGGCGCCAGGCGGCAGGCGGTAGGTCGCGGGGTCGCCCGGGGTCTGTGCGATCTCGGGCCGCGGCGCGTCGTAGCCGTTCCGGTGCGAACCGTCGGTCCCCTCGCCGACCGCCGGGGCGACGCCCCAGCCGGAGTCGCCGTCGTATCCGGGAGGCTGTGCGCCGCGCGACGTGTTGCGGCCGCCGGGGAACGACGGACCGACCGAGTCCTGCCGGGGCGCCGCCGGGGCGGGGGCGTCCTGCCGGGGGCGACGCAGCATGGCGTCGATGCGCGCACGGAATTCGCGTGGACGGAAGGGCTTGATGATGTACTCGTCGGCGCCCGAGCCGAGCCCGAGCACGACGTCGGCCTCATCCTCGAGCCCGGTGAGCATGATGATGTAGGTGTCGCTCTGCGAGCGGATGCGGCGCGCGGCTTCGAACCCGTCGATCCCCGGCATGTTCACGTCGAGGGTGGTGATCAGCGGCCGATACGACATGACCGCGCGGACGCCGTCGATCCCGTTGCCGACGGACACCGTCGAGAACCCGGCCGCCTCGAGCACCTCGCGGAGGAGATGGCGGATGTCCGGGTCGTCCTCGACGATGACGGCGGTCTTGAGGTCGAGCGATGGGTCGGTCATCGGCGAAGCTCCGGCTCGGGGAAGGGTGCGGACCAGGGGAGGCGACAGTGCAAGATTCTGCCTTCCGGTCATGCTACACAGTGCGCGCGGGGCGCTGCGCGCAGCGGGTGGCTCAGCGAACCTCGCGGGTGAGCTCGACCGCCGCTTCGGGCCACCACACGCCGGCGGCGGGACCGCCGTTGCACGTGCCGTCGCTCTCGCCGGGCGGCTTGACCCAGAGGTTGGTGTCGACCACCTCGTCGCCGAGGGTTCCGCCCGGCTCACCCACCAGCCGCCCGGAGGGATTGCACCAGTCGCCGTTGGAGCCCGCGCCGGAGCGCGATGTGTCGATGATCGCGTGGGAGCCGCCGAGAAGGTCGGACAGCTCGTGCGCGTAGGCGAACTCCTCGGTGGAGTGGTTGTAGTTGGAGACGTTGGTGGCGAACCCGCGGATGGCGTCGCTGCGGTCCAGGGCCTCGATGAGGGCGGCCATGTCGGCGGCGGGGAGCCAGTTGGAGTGTCCGCCGTCGACGTAGATCCAGGTGTTCGTGCCGGTCAGTCGATCGATGGCGTTGCGCAGCTGACGGACGCGTTCCTCGACGTTGCCGCACTCGGGTGCCAGTGCCAGGCTGTCCGGCTCGAGGATGACGATCTTCTGCACGTCGGGTGCCGCATCCAGGCCGCGCGCGATCTCGTCGATCCAGGTGGCGTAGTCCTCTTCGACCAGTCCGCCCGCGGAGTAGCTGCCGCAGTCGCGTCCGGGCAGGCCGTAGACCGCGACGGAGAGCGCCGTACCCGTGTCGCGGGCCTCGGACGCGAGGTTCGACACGCGCGCGGTCGCGGTGCCGATCGGATCCTCCTCCGGCGTGAGCCAGTAGGTGGTGGGCTGCTCGGAGAGGTAGGCGGTCGCCTCGTACTCCGCGGAGCCCGCGGTGAGGTCGTCGAGCGCACGGGCGGCCTTGGACTCCTCCGGGGCGACGACGGTCGTTCCGACGGCGGGCGGTCTGGCGGACAGGGTCTGCACTCCCCACGTGATGAGCGAACCGATCCCGGCGAGGATCGCCAGGGTGACGACGGCGGCGAGGCCCAGCAGCGTGAACAGCAGCCACCGCGGCATCCCGAACCGTCGCCGCACGGGTGCCGGACGTACAGTCACGACTCGATGCTATCCCGAGCCGGTGTCACCCGAACGCGCGGCACCTACGGGTCGGCTATGGGATCACCGGATGAGCGCCGGTCGGCCGGGGAGCGGGAATAGGCTGGCGGCACCATGAAGGTCATCTCCTACAACCTGCGCAAGCACCGGGCAGCCGGTGAGCTGGCCCATCTCGTCGAGCACCACGGCGCCGACGTGCTGTGCCTGCAGGAGTACGACACCCGCGAGATCCCCCCGACGATCGGCCGCCTGAGGCTGGCCGACGCGACGCAGCGGAACCGGCTGGGGCTCGCGGTGTACTACCGGGAGAACTCCTACCGCGCGGTCGACGTGCGCTCGCTCGCCCTGAAGAAGTCCCTCCACGACATGGTGCTCAAGCCCGCCGAGGAGCGCCTGCTCGGCGTGCGCCTCCACGACATCGACGACGGGCACGAATTCATCGTGGCGTCGTTCCACGCCGCACCGTTGACCGCGTTGAACTCCCTCAGGCGCCATCAGATCCGTACCGCGCTGACCGAGCTGACCTCGCTCGGCGAGGGTCTGCCCGCTCTCATGGTCGGTGACTACAACTACCCCGTCTTCAAGGAGAACCTCGGGCAGAAGGTGCGCGAACAGGGCTACGAGCTGAGTCTCAGCGACGCGCGGACCTACACGCGGTACCGGTTCTTCCGCGGACACTACGACTTCGCCACGTCGATCGGCTTCCGCGTCGACAAGGTGCGCACGCTGCCGCAGGGGCGGTCGGACCACCTCCCGATCCTCGTCACGGCGCATCCCACCGTCGGCGGCGCTTCCGCGTCGGCGGCGCGCACCTTCGCCGCGGAGTCCTGACGCGGCCTGTGGGGGATCAGGAGTTGCGGTCGCGGGAGCGGCGCACGCCTGCGACGATCGCCAGCACGGCGCCGGCTGCCAGCAGCGCTCCGCCGCCGATCCACACGATCGCCAGCGACGACTGGTCGAGTCCGGTGGTGGGAAGGCCCTCGGCCGTCGTGATGCTTGCGGCGGCGGTGCCGCCGGCGGAGGTCGGCGAGACGGCGGCGATGTTGTAGGTTCCGCTCGCGTTGGCGGGAAGGGTGATGCGGACGGCCTCCAGCGCGCCTTCCGAGGTGGACGTGAATCCAGCGCTGGCGGTGCTGATGGCCATGCGGATCATGCCGAAGGTGCTGTCGGCGCCGTTCTCTCCCGTCACGGTGACGGTGACCGGCTCCTCTGCCGAGAACGTGCCGCCCGAGCACGCGAAGGTCACGGTGCTGCCGGCGGTCATCGTGGCGGGGCTGGTCGTGCAGGAACCGGCCGGCGGATAGATCGTCGAGGCGCTCGCCGCGCTCGGTGCAGCGACCGCGGCGATCGAGATGGCAGCGGCGATGAGGAGGCGGGTGATCCGGCGAGTCATGGGGGGTCCCTCGTGGCGGCGAGTGAAGCGCGTGGCGACGGGGACGTGTCCTCCCCTTGGCGGGAAGTCTAAGCCTCGATCCACCGACGCGCCTTGCGCGAACGGGCTCAACGTGATCGGTGCGGCTTGACCGGCCGCGGGCAGGGGTGTGTTCCGGGCGTTGCATCCCGGTCGTCCACTCGATCCTTGGTCGTGCCG